>OHLM01000138.1_pt1 | contig 35025 bp, 35 predicted proteins | sample 1569101 | NCBI WGS metagenome assembly OHLM01 (sample SAMEA3879558, study PRJEB24766) | human gut metagenome | biome: human-associated habitat; feature: feces | place: USA | collected 1985/1987
CCGGATGCTGCAATATTGTAAAACATCCCACACCTATTTAGAGTGCAGCCAGGAGGCTCTCTTTGCTGCCCTGTCCGATGCGGTCACCGCCAAAGACCTTCCCGGAATGACCGATGTGGACGCCTCTCTTTTGTATTTTTGTACCGTCTCCACATCTTTCGCTGTTAGGTTAAATTGTTCCAACTCCTCTTCTGTAAAACTGGTTTTTTTTGTAGAACCAACCAGTTTATCATATTTCCTGAGTTTCTCATAAAAAGTTGAATTATAGTGAAAATCTGAATTATTCTTAGATGTTTTATCTCTCATTTCGGCACGTATCCAGCTAAAGGCATGTGTTGTAAATGAGGCCTTTGTTTCATCGTATGTAGCCAGCGCATTTATCATGCCGACAATTCCATCCTGAAACAAATCATCTTCAGAATAATTGGATGTTTTATATTGATGAGCTAATTTGCTGATAAGCCGATAATTGTGAGCCAGTAGTTTTTCTTTTGCGTCAACATCTCCTTGTTTCGCCAGAATAGCTAAACGGTTGTTCTCATCATGTCCTAAAATACATTTTTTAGCCATATCTTCTTTTATGTCTTGATTCATATTTTATCTATTAAAGCCATATTCTTTAAATTTGTGATGCTGCTGCATATTTCCTTAGGAATTTCATCTGACTTTAATTTTCCTCCTTTTTTCATATTTGCTTTTAATATGTTAATTATTTAAACAAAACAATTTTGTTTTAATCCAAATCGTCCAAAAAGCAGATACTATACTTGGAGGTGAATATTATGGTGAATCATTTTCAGGGTGTATTCAAACGTGTTTATAAGAGGAACAGTTATACGGGAGACACCATATTTGGCGTGGAAACAGATGAGATTGATGTAAGGAGAAATAAAAATGGTGAAGTGGAATGTGAAGGAATCATTCCTGAATGGCCAGAAGAATTACATGTCATCATTAATGGTGAATGGACCGAAGACGGCACCAGGTTTTTAATAGAGACAGCCAAACCATGCACGGCAACGGAAGATTTAAGTAAGAAATTAATTAAGCGTGTCATCAAGGATTTAAAAGAAGAGAGTGATGACTTTAAAGTTGGCCCTAGAATTGTAAATAAGGTACTGGAAATTTCGGGTCCGGATATCCTGGCTTACATAAAAAAACCAGACAGTATGGAAACGCTTAAGAATAATATTAAGCTTGAAGAGTGGAAAATAGAAAAAATTCACGAATCGCTGCTCTGTATCAATGAAAGTTATTCAATCATCGATTATGTCTCACACTTCGGCTGCAGTATGGCAGCATGCGACAGACTTGTAAAGAAATATGGGACAACAGCTCTGCGCAGATTAAAAGCACATCCATATAAAATAGGATATTCGATTGGTTTGGACTTCTATTCAATGGACAAAATGGGAAAACACCGGAAATTTGACCCACTAAACAAAGAACGGGTAATTGCGGTTATTTATGAAGCACTAAATACCTTACTGGAACAAAACGGTTCAACGTATGTCATACAGTCCATGTTAAAAAAGCAGATAGACAAAGTAGTAAAGAAATCATCTTATCCGGATACTTTAATCCCATTTGCCTATGTCGGCACCATACTTGGAAAAATGAGTGGAATAAAGACAGAAATTGTAACAAACGGAGTCAGGATTTACAGAAAGGATTATTACGACTGGGAATATTCCATTGCATATGATTTAAAACGGCTAAATAAGGATAAAAAGCAATGTATAACTAAAGAACAAATTGCTACTATGATTGAAAAGCGTGAATTGGAATATAAGATGGAATATTCAGATGAACAGAAAAATTCGTTCCAATCAATATGTACACCAGGGATAAAAATCATAACCGGAGGCCCTGGCGTTGGAAAAACCACAACAATAAATGGATTAATCAATTCCTACATGGAACTATATCCGGATAAGAAAATTGCTTTAGCAGCTCCAACCGGCAGGGCCGCTCAAAGAATGTGGGATATCACTATGATTGAAGCAAGGACCATCCATAAATTACTGGATTTTAAACCATACTCTGCAGGTGGAGATGAATCTGGAGCAACTAAAGATAAGGAAAATCCGATTGATGCAGATCTGATTGTAGTTGATGAGATGTCCATGGTAGATACAGAATTATTCTATTTACTATTGCAGGCAATTAGAACCGGTACAATCGTGTTATTGATTGGAGATAAGGATCAGCTACAAAGTGTATCTCCAGGAAACATCCTTCACGATCTTCTTAAGTGCAAGATGTTCGAAGTATACCAGCTTACAAAAGTATACCGACAAAAAGGTGATAATACAATCATAGATAATGCCTATAAAATATTAAACGGCAGGATGGATTTTATTAAGAACGATAAATTCGAGATTAAACAAGCAGAATCAGAAAAAGAAGCAGTGAACTGCATAATTGACAAATTTAATGAATGGTATGCAAAAGAGGATTTAAAAAAAATACAGATTTTGACTCCAATCAAAGGCGGTGAATGTGGAACCGTTCAAATCAATTCTGCCATAGCGAAGATAGTGCGACGCGAAATTCCAGAAGGCACTTCTATATACCATTTTGGAAAAAACTCTTATACAATTGGAGATAAGGTTATTTTCCATAAGAATAATTATGATAAAGACTACTACAATGGTGATATTGGATATGTTACAAGCATCATAAAAAATGGAATTGAAATCGAAGTTGGAGAGGAACTTAAGAAAGTGACAGGTGATGCATTAAAAGATGTGACACTTGCATATTCCATTACGATGCATAAGAGCCAGGGAAGTGAATTTGAGGATATTATAATCATGTTGCCGGATACCTATAAGAATATGCTTAATAGGAACCTGCTATTTACAGCTGTGACAAGAGCAAAAAGAAGGGTCTTTATTGTCTATATTAATTCCGCTTTGAGTGATTCTGTGCATACTATAGTTGTAGATAAACGATATACAGGTCTAGTAGATAAAATAAGGAAGGTAATGGCAGCATAATGAAACATTTATTCAAAGATTTTTTGGAATTTATAAAGACAATCATACCAGCTATTATATTAGCATGGCTCATAACTCATTATTTAATTGCTAATGCAATCGTACCAACTGGATCAATGGAATCAACCATCATGACAGGAAGCCGGTTAATTGGAAACCGTTTAGCATATAAGTTTGGAACATTGCCAGAACGTGGAGATATTGTCATATTTAAATATCCTGACGATGAATCCATTTACTATGTAAAGCGTATTATAGGAACACCTGGAGACACAATAGAAATCATTCCAGATGTAGATATAACATCAGTAACATCAAATCTTAAAACAGCAACAGGCCACGTATATGTAAATGGACATCCAATTTATGAAGATTATTTGAACGAACCTATGATGGTGAATAAATATATGAAGTTTGAAGTCCCGGAAGGTGCTTATTTCTGTATGGGAGATAATCGAAATAATTCTCATGATTCAAGATATTGGGAGAACCACTTTGTATATGAGGATAAAATCATAGCAAAAGTAATGTTCCAATATTGGAAGGGATTTAAGGCTTTTAATTAAAAAATAAAGATGATGATACTGTTATTATAAGGAATTATAGTCCATTACAGTCATACTTTTTATGGAATCTTCAAAATCAGGAGGAATATACAATGAAATATACTAAAATCATACCTATGGTACTGGCATCCGCCATATTGCTTACGGGATGTAATTTACCATTTGGAAACAAAAAAACTGAAACAAAGGAAACTACATATGAATTGACCGCAACTCCAAAGGAGGAACTTAAAAATGGGATGTTCTATGTAAAGACAGATGATACGTTTTATCCAGTCGCTGTAGGACAGTCAAACTTGAATGAAAAAAATAGGATTGCTAAAGAATCAGATCCGACCCGTATTCTTAGTTTTACAAAAGATGATGTCATGATTCCGACACTGTATAAGGATGATAAACTGGTATATTCGACAACAAGTGGAATTTCAGGTATTACATTGGAGCGGTTTAAGGATTTAGGATGGTCTGTCGGTTTTTACAATCTGCAGGATGATGAGTCTAACAAGGTAAAATATGTTATTGGAAAGTCATCCTATGATCGTTCTTCTTCTTTGAAGGAAAGTCTGTCAACATTATCTATCAGTGATGAATCAGCACTGATTATTGTAGACCGGATTGGCGGAAAGCAGATTACAATAGATGATCTTTCAGAATGTGGGACTATAAATGGCTTGAAAACAGGCAGCATTGCAAACATAGACCTTTATATTGGTACAAAACATTACGAGCTGCCAGCAACAGTAGATACACACATTTTGTCATCTATGGAATTATATGAACTGAATGAGTATGCATTAAATCCAGAAGGATATGCTGAGATTGCAATTCCTGACTATCTTTTAAGTGGGTACTATTACATAAATGGTATTGGCGTATTCAGATATGTCGCAAATGAAAAGGCTGATGGTGTAGCTGGTGTAGATTTTTCCGTACCATATTTTTATGAGGACCAAAATGGTAAGAAAATAACAAAAGAAGAGTATGATAAATTAAAAGGAAATATTACGGATAACGAAAAAGAAAAACCATCCAATACATTTGAAATATCAATCGATGCAACTCAAAAATCCTATTCATTGGATATTTCATATGAGTTAACCGGAAAGGAAAATACGGACAGTCTAAGTTATAGAGAACCATATGCAGAAATTGTTTCACCGGATGGACAGTCAACAAAATTCGATACTTCCACGAGAGATAGAAAGGAACATCTTTCTATTTCAATAAATGGTATGAAATCAGGAACGTGGACCGTCAATTTATATAACCTAAAAAATTATGATTTAAGTTATGTCCAGTCAGTTGAAAGCGGTAATGCAGATAGTTTTGTTCATAGTGGAAAAGGAGAAGGAAAGATTACCATTCATACAGATGGAATTAGCGGCTCTGCCAATGCTATTATAAATTGGGAAAAATCTGAACATGCAGTGGAAGAATCTAAAATAACTTCTCCATCTGGAACAGAATACAAGTATGTAAGAAGTGGTGATGATGGTACATTCTCATCCACTTATGGGAATCTAACCCTTCCGTTGCCCGCTGTGGAACCAGGCGAATGGACCCTGACGATAAAAGGTGAAGAGCTTGGGCGTGTATGGTTCAAGTTTGAGAGTGTAACAAATACCCAGACAGATGAAATACAAGCACCATCAGAGGATACAAACGAAAGTTCTATGGATTCACTAGAAGACCAGACTTTCCCACAAGAAAATATAGACGAAGTTTAGACAGGCGAATAGAGAGACTAAGAGGTGTAATCATCATAAATTACATCTCTTTTTATTTGCATTATTAAAATTCCATATTAAATGCATATAAGGGAAAAATGGAGGGTACAAGAATGAATATAAACAAAAATATTACCTTATGGCAAAAACAGCCACAACACACAAATATTAAACAGAATGCAGGGAAGTCCTGTTTCACATATATGAAAAGCACAGGAGTGGAGGTAAACGTATGCGTAAAGTATTGGTTTTAAGAGGTGCTCCTGGTGCAGGAAAAACAACATGGATAAAAGATAAAAAGCTGGTCCCATATACATTATCATTTGATAATATCCGGATGTTGTATCAAAGCCCGATACAGACAATCTATGGACGAGAGTCTACTGGCCAAAAAGCGAATGCACAAGCATATGATACCTTATTCAGTATATTGGAAGAGCGAATGAAGAATGGAGAATTCACCGTGATTGATTGTGTAAACATCAAGAAATCACAAATACAGAAGTATCAGGAATTAGCCTTAAAATACCGGTATGAATTGTATGTTATTGATTTTACAACAGTTCCGATGGATGTGGCTAAATCCAGGAATATTCACCGTTCAGCAAGGAAAAGAGTTCCAGACAGCGTTGTTGAAAATGCTTATAATAAATTCAAAGAGGAAGCACTGTCAGATAAAATAAAAGTAATCAAGCCAGACGAATTAAATTTAATATATGAAAAACCTGTAGATTTATCAGGATACAGGAAAATTCATCATATCGGAGATATCCATGGCTGCGATGAAGTATTAAAAAGGGCACTGAATGATAATGGGAACCTTCGCGAGGATGAATTCTATATCTTCCTTGGTGACTACACGGATAAAGGACCTCACAGTGATAGGATTCTTGAATTCTTACTATCAATCAAGAATAAACCAAATGTAATCCTTTGTGAAGGAAACCATGAACATTGGATATGGAACTGGAGTAACGGGATAGAAGACTATTCTGAAGAATTTTTAAAGAATACACTTCCGCAGCTTAACTACCTAAATAAAAAGGATATAAGAAAGCTATATAGGCAGCTGAAAGAGTGCTTTATTTATACCTACAAAGGAAAGAATATCCTTAATACACATGGTGGTTTAGCTACCATACCAGAGCATATTGACTACATTTCTGGTCACCAGATGATTTATGGAGTTGGGTTATATATTGACCTTCCATGCATTTCTAAGACATTTGCAGATTCAATGCCATCAAACTGGTATGAGGTATTTGGACACCGGAATCCTGGTGGATTAACAATGAATTCAGGCAACCGTGTTTATTTTCTTGAGAATGGTGTTGATGTCGGAGGAACATTGCGATGGTTAACACTTGATGGAGGCGGCTTTCATGAGAAAGAATATGATAATGTTTCTTTGTTGAAATACTTCCACTTATAGAAGTGGAAGATTTCTGCTTCAACGACCCAGACATATTTTAGGTACACAAGGAACTTAGAAACGGCTTAATAAAATAAAAAGAGCTCAACAGATAGATCTTTTTTTGTTAACGAAAACCAAAAAACCAATCATAATATTGATAGTATGTAAAAGGAGGAGATAATATGGAAGCGCCTAAAAAAAGATTGTCTGACTATAAAACAGAAGAATTATTTTTACTTCCACCAAGAGAACTAACGGATTTACTATGGTCAGAATATGATTTCCAGATTCCATTTAATGAAGAAACTATTTCTTTGAGTGATATGACAGTGATACAAAGAATGCTTGTACAAACCGGTAATGCATATTCTTATTTAACATATCTATCGTCTGTAGCAAAAATAAAAGTACGTCAGGAAAAACGTTCAAAAGAAAAAAAGAAAGAAGATGAAGAAGATGCAATTGATAGAAAAGAAGCAATAAATAACCTAGTAGAAGCAGTAAAAATGCAATATAGCGTGATTAGTCGTTTAATAACAGTAAAACAACAAATTAATGAGGAGTTAAAAATGACAGATGGAAAATAGAAAAGAAAAAATATGGGAGATAGATAAAAAATCTAAGTTTCTAAATACAGCATGGAAATTTTATGAAGATGATATCATACAAGGGATGTCCCTATTTTTCTCACTTTTTTGTTCGGTAGGATGTGTAGTTCTTTTTGGACTTGATGGAGAATTTCTTAAGAAACATATAGTCCTTGCATGTTATGGACTTTTAAGCCTAGCGCTTATAGTATTATTAGCCATTGCTGTAGTTTTATTTGTAGTTATAAGAAATATCGTTCTTAGGATTAAAAGAATAAAGATATTACAATATCTTCCAATTACAAAAGAAGAATTCGAAAAAATAGGATGCAAAACAAGATGTGATGTAATTGCGTTTTTATATTTTTACAAATTTTTTCTATTATTTAAAAGAGTTGAAAATTTTGCTTATCCAAAGGAATTTATAAAAGAAATTGACAATACAATAAATTATTTTGATAATTTAGGAAAAAATAGGTTATATTATGAACGTGAAAATTATTCACATTATTATGATGATTTAACCGAAATAAGTTATATCAAAATAAGACCATATATAAGCAAAGAATTATTGAAATGGTATGATGCGAAATTTGTAAAAATACATCATACAAGTGTAGAAGATTACATAAAAGATAACCATATTAAAATAGAAAAGGAGGTAGATTAGATTGAAAAAAATGACATTTACAGAATATGATGAATTAGTGGATCGACTTCATGAAAATAAGTATTCTTGTGATGATTGGTGGCCCACTCCAGATGAATTAAAAGAAAAAATGGGCGGAGAAATAAATACCAATATTCCGTTTTTGGTATGGATTATGGAAACAAATAACCCTCCAGAAACAGAGGAAGAAAAAGAATCTTATAAATACATAAATAAGTTATTGAGAGAAAATTTAAAACTTTATGATGCAAGTGAAGACAAATAAAAGCTGCCGAAGCAGCTTTTTTAATACTCATATGTATAGAGTGAACTACCCATCACCTAAAGGTAATGGGCAAATCCATCTCTGATGGAATTCGAACCTCATCAAAGATGAGTTTGCTTCTAAGTGCTTATGGCACTATTTAAGAAGTTTGATATTTAAGTTTCCACCTGAATATTTAGGCAATCCTTATTCTTATAGGCGTGTCCACTTCGCCTCTACCGTATAGGATACTTAGATCCACAACGTTACTTTTACGCATGATATTTAATGCTCCATTCACATCCGCATTCAGTGTGTTTCCACTTGCTGTTTTGTAAAGACCTCTATGTATTCTAGTTCCACTAAACTCATATTTTTTAGGGTTATCCACATGATATGTTGGAAAGATATCACTGTCCCAAAATGAAGCCTTTGATGTATAGGACTCTTCCTGCTTTACAAACACAATGCCATTGAGTTCACAAAGATATTCTAATTTAAAACGCAGCTTTCCATATGGGATATTGGCAAAGCTTTGGTTATTCCGCTTACCCATGCTTACACTTTTTTGGAAGGTTTCGTTATATCCAACGATAAGGGTTCCTATATCATTAGTAATACAGCAATTTATAACTTTGTGAGCAGCTTTATTCATGTAGTCATTTACTTTATTGTTACGGTTACGAGCTATTGCTTTCTGTCTGTTCGTAGGTTTCTTGCCAAAATGCTGTTTATCTTTAATAGACTGTAAGCGAGCAATTGATTTGTTGTAGCACTGGTTAATCGATTTTAATCGTTTCCCATCAATAATGAATGATTTACCTTTATTTGATACGGCTGTTATAAGATTATTCACTCCTAAATCAAGCGCCAGTGCGTTATTTGTGTTAAGATTTCTTTGAATACATTCCATTTCGTAGATATATTGAATTTCAAAGAACCTGGCGTTTGCTTTTGGGATAATGCGAATTTCTTTTATTTTTTTATCAAGTACAATAGGCGGCATAGTAATACTCACAGACTTATGTGTTTTCTTAAAGCTATTCGAATAAGGTAATATCAATTTATTCCCATTATATCTTACAAAACCTATGATAAGTGTTGTATACCCGTCTTTTGGAAGATAATGTGGCAGCTTGCAATTATTGAACTCATACTCACCCTTTTTTGCAAGTTTCAGTAACCCAAAGAATGACTGAAAAGAACCATTTACTTCTTTCAGTATTTGCTGAGCCATATTAGAATTAAGACTTTTATAATTAGGACTGTTTTTTAAAAGAGTATAATTCTTCTCGTATTTTAAGAACGCTCCTTCCGCAAAGTAATACTGGCGTATATTGTAAATAGCTTCATTTGTAAGGTTCTTAGCAATATGACAAAGTTCTTTGATTGAGCGATAGTCTTCCTTAGACAGATGTTTCACCTGCTGTTTTATAGTCAGATACATTCGGTTTTCTCCTTTCTTCAGACTTGGAAATGAAATCTCCTGTATGTATAGTATGGCATATATTTTATTGATTGTGGAGTGTTTTAACAAAATATATTTATTTTGAGTCGAATGCCATTCATCCCATCACCTAAAGTAAATTCATCTGCGATAGAATTTAAATCTCAATCAAAGATTGAGTTTAGTAATGGGTTTTCTGGCTAAAATATTATAAATTTATTATCTTCCATAGTTTCTCCTGCTTTTTTTAGTTAATTTTCTTTTGTCATATTATATCATAATATTTTAGTCATATCTATAACCTTAAAAAATCTTGCATATTAATCCAGTATATATTATTTACAAATACTAATTTCAGGAGGACAAAATGAAAAAAATACAGACATATAATGCAGATAGCATTATGATTCTTGAGGGTTTAGATGCCGTCAGACGCAGGCCTGGAATGTATATAGGTAGTGTTAATCTGAGAGGCCTAAACCATTTAATATATGAAATTCTAGATAATGCCGTAGATGAGCATATGGCAGGTTTTTGTACCGATATAGACGTAGCCCTTGATTCTGATGGTTCTTGCACAGTAAAAGATAATGGCAGAGGGATCCCTGTCGAACGGCATAAAAAGGGAATATCCGCAGAACGTATTGTATTTACGACATTACATGCTGGCGGTAAATTTGATAACAGTTCCTATAAGACATCCGGTGGTTTACACGGAGTAGGGTCTTCAGTGGTAAATGCCTTATCCAAACTACTCGAAATAAAAGTATATCGTGATGGAAAAATATATTATGACAAATACGAATATGGAAAGCCTGCACTTGAATTAGAGGACGGGCTGCTTCCTGTTATTGGAAAATCAGATGAAACTGGTACAGAAATACGATTTATTCCAGATGATTCTATTTTTGAGATTGTTGAATTTAAGAGTGATTGGTTGAAAAACCGGTTACATGAAACGGCTTATCTAAATCCAGAACTTACCATTCACTTCCAAGACAGAAGAAAAGGAAAAACAGAACAGATTGACTATCATGAGCCAGAAGGATTAGTGGCATATATTAAAGATCTTACGAAAAGTAAGGATGTACTTTTTAATCCGGTTTACGTGCATGGAAAAATCGAAGATACAGAAGTTGAATGTGCTTTCCTCTTTTCAAATGAATTTGAGGAAAATATTCATGGATTTTGTAACAACATCTATACACAGGAAGGCGGGACACACATTTCCGGATTAAAAAGCAAATTCACTGCAATCATTAATTCATATGCGCGGCAGCTTGGACTGCTGAAGGAAAAGGATGCCAATTATACAGGTGCCGATACAAGGAATGGAATGACGGCTGTAATCGCAGTTAAGTATCCGGATCCTATTTTTGAGGGACAAACAAAAACGAAGCTTGCTTCTGCTGCTGTTTCTAAAAATGTTTCAAAGATTCTGGAACAGGAATTAGAATTATATTTTGACAGGAATATAAACGTGGTAAAACAAATTATATCATGTGCAGAGAAATCTGCAAAAATAAGGAAGGCCGAAGAACGTACCAAGACAAACCTGCTTAGTAAAAGTAACTTTTCTTTTGATTCGAATGGAAAGTTAAAAAACTGTATCAGTAAAGACCCGGGAAAATGTGAGATTTTTATAGTAGAAGGTGATTCTGCAGGAGGAAATGCCGGGACGGGACGGGATCGTAACTTCCAGGCCATCCTTCCTATCCGAGGCAAAATCCTTAATGTAGAAAAAGCAACCATTGATAAGGTTCTTGCAAATGCAGAGATAAAGACTATGATCAATGCGTTTGGATGTGGTTTCTCTGAAGGTTATGGTAATGATTTTGATATCACTAAATTAAAATATAATAAAATCATCCTTATGACGGATGCCGATGTGGATGGCAGTCACATTGACACTCTCCTGCTTACATTCCTATATCGTTTCATGCCAGACCTTATCTTTGAAGGACATGTGTATATTGCCCAACCACCTTTATATAAAGTGTCCAGTAAACGTGGTGGCCCAAAATATCTCAAAAATGATGCCGCACTTGAAAAATATAAAAAAACACATAAAGATGGTACCTACTCATTACAGAGATATAAGGGACTGGGTGAGATGTCTCCTGAACAGTTATGGGAAACAACTTTGAATCCTGAAACAAGGAGCCTGAAGCAGGTATTCATTGAGGATGCAAAAGCGGCTTCTGAATCCGTATCCTTGTTAATGGGTAATCAGGTCGAACCAAGACGCCAGTTTATCCATGAAAATGCTGACTATGCGACAGTTGATATCTAATCTATTTCTATGACATATTATCTTTGTGAAGTCACATATGAGAGATTAAATAAAGGTATTTCTAAAAATATTGTGAAAATAGTAAGGAGAATTAGATGGAAGAATTCGTTTGGCACTATCTTAAAAACAAAGAAAAACCTCCTTTAGGAGAAATTGTTGTCGTTGATTTACTCCTGTTTGATGATATTTCATTTATGGAGGTCCAAGGAGTCAATACAAATGAAGGAATCAAGTTAATTGAACCAGTCCATTATGAAAAAGGATATATACAACTAGCTTGGCGGTATAAAACAGAAAGTGAAAAGCTAAAGGAAAAACTAAAGGGTGAATAGCCCTTTTTTATTTTCCTATCAAACTGTCATTATTAGGTTGTATTTATAATCGGCTTATTAAGCTGCCCAAAAATGAGAGGTGTGAAAATGAAACAAAGTAATAAAACTTATACTGAGACAATAGAACGAACGGAATTTTCTGATGAAATGAACCAATCCTATGTTGACTATGCCATGAGTGTCATCATTGGCCGTGCTCTGCCTGATGCACGGGATGGATTGAAGCCGGTGCAACGTAGGGTCTTATATGATATGGCAGATTTACATACATTTTCAAATATGCCTACTAAAAAAAGTGCACGCATTGTCGGTGATACAATGGGTAAATATCATCCACATGGAGATAGTTCCATTTATGATTCACTTGTAGTAATGGCGCAGGATTTTAAAAAAAGGATGCCGCTTGTTTATGGTCAGGGTAATTTCGGTTCCATCGAGGGTGATGGTGCTGCGGCACAACGTTATACGGAAGTCAGATTGACTAAATTTGCAGAAGAAGTCATATTAAAAGAATTAGACAAAACGGTTCCATATATGAAAAACTATGATGGAACTGAAACCGAGCCAGAGGTCTTACCAGCTAAATTGCCGTTGCTTCTTCTTAATGGCGCTGATGGAATAGCTGTTGGCATGGCTACTTCCATCCCATCCCATAATATTGTTGAGCTCTGTGACTTGTGTAATTCTTATATTAGTCATCCAGAGATGACAACCAAAGAGATGCTCTCTATTTTAAAAGGACCGGATTTTTCTACTGGTGGAATCATAGCGAATAAAAAGGACCTGGAATCTATTTATGAGACCGGAACCGGAAAGCTCAAGATACGCGGAACAATAGGATTCGAGGCATCCACAGGACGTGGTGACCATGATAAGCTAGTCATCACTGAAGTCCCATATACAATGGTTGGTTCTGGCATCAATAAATTTTTAAATGATGTGGCATCCCTTGTGACAGATAAGACATTGCCTGAAATCATCGACATTTCTAATCAAACAAACAAAGATGGCATCCGCATTGTGTTTGAGCTGCGTAATGGCGCTGATATAGAGCGAATTACGAATATTTTATATAAGAAAACAAAATTAGAAGACACGTTTGGAGTCAATCTGTTAGCAATCAAGAAAAAGAAACCAGAAACCATGTCCTTAAGGGATATCCTGCAGACATGGCTGGATTTTCAACGTGAAATCATCCATCGTAAATATTCTGTCTTACTCCTTCAGCAAAAAAACAGGGCTGAACTATTAGAAGGCTTATTAAAAGCATGTGATATGATTGATTTAATCATCGAAGTCATCCGTGGTTCAGAAAATGTTCCGGATGCAAAACGTTGTCTTATGTCAGGTAGCATAGAGCCCATTCGGTTTAAAACCAAAACAATGGCGGCCAAGGCCCGTAAATTATCATTCACGGAAGCACAGGCAGAGGCAATTTTACGGATGCCACTGCAAAAGCTTATTGGACTTGAATTGCAGGTTCTGAATAAGGAATACAAAAAAACATTGGATCTTGTAAAACAAACCAACGAGATACTATCCAGTGAGGATAAACAAAATGAATTAATCCAAAAAGACATAGCATATTTTAAGAGGGAATTTAAACAGCCAAGAAAAACAAAACTCATGGACTGTAAAGACATTGTTCTGGATGAGAAGAAAGAACGTGTATCCTATCATCTGCTAATTGATAAATTCATGTATGCAAAATTAATCGATGATATGACTTATGACCGGAACAGCGAATCAATCACAGAGGAATATAAATATGATTTCCCTGTTTATTCAGATGCGTCGGTATTTATTTTTTCTGATACCGGGTTTTTATATCAGCTAAAAGTGGAAAAAATACCTTGTTGTAAATATAGAGAAAAGGGATGTCCATTGGAAACACTCATTTCTCTTCCTTCAGGTAAAAAAATAATCAGCATACTGCCCTCTCTTAAAAAAGTTACGGATATTTTATTTATATCAGCTTCGGGAAATTGTAAAAAAGTCTCTTCTAGTGAATTCATAAGTAACCGTAAGTCGATTATTGCTACAAAATTGCAAAAAGATGATTATCTTGTCTGTGCAGAGCCTGTGGAAAAAAAGAAATTTTTAGTATTAAAAAGCCAAAAAGGGTATCTATTAAAAATAAGTACAGCAGATATCCCAATGTTGAAGAAAAATGCAGAGGGCGTAAAAGGGATGGATTTGATGGATGATTTAATTGATTCGGTTTTCTTAGTAGATAACACAGATAAGTTTTTTTATAATTCCGAGGAAGTAAATGTAGCAAAAATCAAATCCGGAAAACGTGGGTCAAAAGGTAAAAATCTAACATACTATAAGAAATAAAATAAATAAGGAGTAACTATATGAGAAAAATCGCAGGTTTATTGATTGGGTTAACTGCATGCGTAGCGTTGTTAAGCGGTTGCACAAAAAACACATTGTCTTATACATATAATGTAGAAACTGGAGATGCGGTTAAGGTAACAATCGACCGCATGGAAGGCTATGATATGGATTCAAATAACCCGTTTACAGTAACTCTTAATGATGAGGATATCCTGACCTGTCAGTTTTTAAGCGAGGAAGGATATGAATATTATGAAGGCGTCCTAACAGAGGAAAATCTTGATTCACAAGGCGGTTCAATAATCGAAACCGGGAAAAAAGGTACTGCTGACTATATCTTTTATACAGTAGGTTCTGGGAATGCCGCTGAACATGATTTTTTTGTTAAATTGAATGATAAAACATCTGTCATCATTGGAAGTTTAAGCTCTGAAGAAGAGGCCAAAGCAGGATTTGATGCATTAAGTTTTGAAATTGTAAAATAATTTGAACATTTTTCAAGGTTTCTATCATACTACTTTTAGTAAATAACAAGTGAGGTAATATCAATGTACACAAATAACAATATCCAGACCACTATGTATTATTCCATATCAACTGTTGGGACTACAAGTTCAAACGGATATTTTTGTGTGCCAATACTATCGGAGTTTCTATGATAAATTTGTAATTGACATTTATCAAGGGATTACTTCGGTAATCCCTTTTTAAATTATTTTTTATCTTTTTGGTTTACAAATACAAAAATATATTTATAATGTTTATACAAAACAAATGGACAGATATCGAAGTGGTCATAACGAGGCGGTCTTGAAAACCGTTTGCTGTAAAAGGCACGTGGGTTCGAATCCCACTCTGTCCGCTCATATTCACAAAATTGGATAAGCAGCACATATATGGTAAACCACCCAATGCCCGGCTGCAATAACGAGTTCATCTGCTGTAGAGAGACTCATTAAACATCTTATATGTTTGACTTTTTAGGTGGATAGGCTTAGGAAGAGCCTATACAGTGAAATCTTCCTCTCCTTCTTGGGTAGGTAAACCGTAACTGGTAGCGGGCCAGACTGTAAATCTGGTGTCTTCGGACTCTGAGTGTTCAAGTCACTCCCTGCCCACTGGCTGATTGCCATTCATTCTAGCGGGCTGGACAAACGGCAAGTCGTTGGGCTCATAACCCAAAGAATCCTGGTTCGAATCCAGGGCTCCGCAATCACATATAGTTCCTCACACATTAGTGTTATATTTCTGTATTTGGAATAGAGGCGATAACACAGCTGGATAGCAGATTCATAATATTTAATGTTGGAAATCTGTGAATAGGGCTAGCAGTAACGCACCTTTGCGAAGTGTGAAAGTACAGACATAGCAAAATTCGGCAAGCATTGACGGATGTCAAGATGGCAGCTATATGTTTTTAATCTCCTATAGCTCAGCAGGCAGAGCGGCTGGCTGTTAACCAGCGTGTCGTAGGTTCAAACCCTACTGGGAGAGTTTTCAACAATAAAGCCAAATACAATAATTTTTAATATTTTTTGTAATACTGCAGATATAATCCTAACTGGTAAGGAAAGTGCCTGCTAAGCACTTAGTAGCTGTTATTTAATGGTGTTCGGGTTCGAGTCCCGGTATCTGCGTTTCTATATGGTTTTTATACTTTCAGAAATTTATAAGGTGATTTTATGGGATATATTTATAAAATAACAAATGAAATAAACCAAAAAGTTTATATTGGTAAGACTTTGACCTCATTGGAAAAAAGATGGAAAAGACATATTTATGACACTTATCGTTCTGATAGGACAAATTGTAAATTCCATAATGCAATAAAAAAATATGGAGAGAATAATTTCAAAATGGAATTAATAGGGCAATATGATAATGAGATATTAAATGACAAAGAAAAGTATTATATACAATTATATGATTCTTTTAAAAATGGCTACAATTCAACATTAGGTGGAGATGGAAATGCAATTTTAGAAATAGACCATAATGATGTATTAAAAAGATATAATAGTGGAAATTCAATTTCATGTATTGCTAATGACATTGGTGTTAGCGCTTATACTATCTCGAACATAATAAAGGAGAATAATCATAGAATACTTGATAATATAACAAAAATTGTTTGTATGGACAAAAATTGTAATATCACAAATATTTTTTGTAATATTTATGAAGCATATAAATGGTATGAAAAAAACAAAATATGCAGATATCGTAATTTCAAATATTGTGTAAAAAAGTCATGTAAAACAAAATGTTCAGCATTTAATTATTATTGGATGACACAGGATGAATATCTGTCCATTAAAAAAAATAATATAGATTTACAAAGTGTTTATACTAAACGTCAAATCGTACCAAGCAATCGTATAAAAATAAAATGTATAGATTTAAATATTGAATTCGAGTCTTGTTACAAAGCCGGAGAATATCTTTTTAATTATGGTTATTCCAAAAATAAGAATTTTAAAAGTGCTGGTCAAAAGATATTAAATGGAATAAGAAACAATAAACCAGTATATCATTTGATATTTGAATTTGTTGAAGATTAATTTCTATGAAATATGAAATATCCATCTGAATTTATTTCCTCATTAGTCAATCTTTTTAAACTATGGAGTGATAAGCCTAATTGGTAAGGCGATGGTCTTGAAAACCGTTAGTAATCAAAGTGATTTGGTGTCTGGGTTCGAGTCCCAGTCACTCCGCTCGGATACTGCAATATCATATCTGATTGTAAACACGATGCTATCTTCCCAACATTACAGCTTAAGATGTAACCATGGTAAGTCGGACATGGAAATATAGCGTAGATATTGTAAGTCCAGTCATGCTCTTGTGGCGCAATTGGCAGCGCAGCTGACCTGTAATCAGAAGGTTGTGGGTTCGAATCCCTCCTGGAGCTTTGGTTATATCCCTAAAATTAGTATGCTACTGAGGTGATGCGGTACGTTGCACCTGGCTTATATCCAGCGATTGTGGGTTCGACTCCTACCGGTAGTACTTAAGGGCAATTTGTCCTTACAAAACTAAATGTCGCTGGCCAGAGTAACCAGTCTAAAAATAAATGGTGACACATTTATTGGAGATAGAACTCCCGTCCAGAATTGACTGGATGGCAAGGAAGAAGTATGTTTAGTTTATATGCAGATATGGTCTAATGGCTATGACTCTAGCCTTCCAAGCTAGAAATGCGGGTTCAACTCCCGTTATCTGCTTTTTGCTGATATAGCACAACGGTAGTGCAGCTGATTTGTAACCAGCAGGTTTACGGTTCGAATCCGTATATCAGCTTTCAAATTCCTTAGATTTGCAAGGTATATCTTATTTAGGCCATAAGATATGTCCTTTTCTCCTTTAGATCTTAACTGGTGTAGTAATTGGTACTTATTAAGGGTCCGACTCCCTTCATCAGTTTTTGCGGGAAAGAGCAATCAGGATGTTCGCTGGGCTCATAACCCAGAGGTGAGGGTTCAAATCCCTCTCCCGCTATTTCATATGTTTATCTCTTTTAGTATTCATAAAAAGAAGCAGTTTATCTGCTTCTTTTTGTCATCTTACATATTTATAGTAGGAGGTGTCCATGAAACGATTTATTTTTGTACCCTTGTTATGTATATTTTGTGTATTCCTTGTATCCTGTTCAGATAAGCAAATGGATGTTAATCCGATTTCGTATGAAAAATCCATACACCTGATTCCAGGTATATTTCAGTCTATCGATGAAGCCGATAGTGCTGTCTATGTTACATTCCTTGATGATCATGGTAACGAATTTGTGGCTGAAGCCGGATCTTTAACTGAAATGCCATATGACCTTAATGATGGAGCTACTTATGAAATCATATATTTAACTAAATCAGAGGATTCTGAACCTACACTATATACGGATGTCATCAAAATAAAATCTGCAGAGTATGATTTGAACATTATTAATGAGGATAATGAATACGTCATTCCATAAAGGGTTTATTTGATTGATATCCACATTCCATTCCATTTAAGTACATCATTCATGGATGATGGTTTAATGGCTCTATCCATATAAAAACGCTTTATCCGATTAAGGGTTTCATTAAAAAAAGGGCATACGCCCTTTTTATGCCGTCTTTGCAGCCTCTCTTAAGTTGTAATTAGAGAACGTGATTCCTGTATCTTCAATAAATTTAATAAAGAATTTTTTTTCTTTCTCATCTAATACCGTACGTTTACAGTCTCCTTGAATCTGTGAAATCACAAATCTCTTTCTCCCTGTTCCGGTCGCAGATTTCCTAATTTCCACAGTCAAATAAGAGGATTCCAATTCATTGGAACGCCTCACGAATAATATCAGACACTCTCCTGTTGCCACATGTTTAATATAAGTTGCAACACAATGGCCTAAACTATTTCCTTCTGCAATCAATTCACGAGCCGATTCAGGTGTTAACAGAACCATATCCTTATAGGAGTAGACAACATGGTCTTTCACATTGAATAACTGTTCAAACTCCTTATATTGTTCCCTGAAAATATTAAATGTTTCTTTATTTTCCCGTTCTGCAATATCAGCTTCTATTTTTACCATTCTTGCATTTCTTTCATTTTCAAGTATCTTCTGTATCTCTTTATCTGTTTCAACTGTTTTTGTCATGATATCATGATTTGTGAATAGTGCTTTAGGGTATTTATTAATGACTTTACCATTATATGCATAATTCATCTCCAGATAATCCATGTATATGCGTGTTGGAATGAACAAAAACCCTTGTCCGTATAAATCAAAGCACAAGTAATTAATGAAACGCTTGATATTGAGGTTGTATTTCTTGTCTAAACAGGTATTAAAGAATAGCTTGATTTCTGAACTGTTCCTATCACGTAAAGAACGATATCCATAATTATAATTATAATAAAAATTATTATCAATCATACATCGTATCGATGATTTTGTATAAGAATCAATAAAATACCTTGCATAGTCATAGCCTACAAGTTCTTTAATCGTTAAGACTGCCTCAACGAAGTTTACATCATACTTCTTGTTATTCTGAAGTATGGGTGTTTTTACTGTTATGTATTTCATTAATGTCTCATTTTTTAATAAATCAAGATAAACCGTATTTGTTATGGTATCTCTATCTCCTCTGTAATAGTAACTAGTTCCTTCATAAAGCATTGTCTTGTATAGATTAAGTGACATCATTCCATTTGATAAGTGATGCCTGTAACCTGTTATCATCCTGTAAATAAATGGTATGTCTTCTCGTGTGATTTCTCCAAACACGATATTGTTGATTTTAATAGAATCATCCTTCTTGAGCTGTTTGAAAAAGTTCTGGAAATCTTCCATAGACATATTTTCTATTGTCTGTATTGCTTCACCTTTTTTAATCAAATACTTATCCTGTGACGGCATCATAATCAACTGATAAATTTCTTTTTTAAACTGTTTCTGTAGGATTGTATCAATACCACTTGATAAGATTACTTTAAAATAATCCGCAGCTGTTCGCTTTTTAACTTCTCTCTTTGGTACTGCCGGTTCTTCATCATCCATATCGAATAATGTTTCATCGTATTTTTCTTTATATTTATTTATGTATTCCTTAATAAGGGACACATTATCCTGCTCTTTAATTAATTCTTCATTCATTGTTACTGGCATAATTTTCCTCCTTATTTCCAATTAATCACATTATCTGCAGTTATCTTTAACGATCTTGCTTTTGCCCACTTTTTGATGAAGTCGACCTCTTCCTTTGTCAATTCACTTCGCTTGTTCATGCCTTCTACCTGTGGGACACTTCGATCTGGTAATATTTCAATTGTAAGATAGGGTGTTTCTTTATCCTCTTTTAATCTCATGAAGACGACAATACAGTCATTCGCAACCACTTTATCAACGTATGATGCAACACAATGGCATAACGTTTGTCCTTCTTCCACTAATTCGATTGATTCTTTAGGCATTACAATTACAAATTTATCTGTCAAGGTTGAATAACCAAAATTTTCACATTCATTCATGATTGTTTCAAATTTTTCTGAGTTTTGGCTAATGCTTTCTTTTTCATTTATTTTCGCTGACAATATCATATGGTCTGTCAGTAATGTTTTTGGGTATTTCTCTTTCACTGTTCCATAATAACTTTCTGACATTGTTAAATAATCATAATATGTCGTTAATACAGCGCCTGTAGCGCCCTGTTTATACAAATCGAATAGAATATAATCAATGAATCTTCTTGTATTAAGATTGAATTTTTTGAAATCCAATAGATTTTTTGTATGCCGTAACGCAATTGCAGACATTTTATATTTATCAAAAAAATACTTTGCGGTACTAAGATCTGACAATTCTAAAATCTCATATGCATATGAAAGGATTGTGTTCAACTTACTATCTTCATATGCATCCTCACTATTGGCAATGATATATCTTAATAAGCTTTTATCCTTTTCATAATATTCTCCTAGATTTTTTTCTAAATTGCTACTTTGATGATTGAAATAACACAATCCAGAAAGTACAAACATTCTTAGTCCGTTATTGGCATTAACAAATTTGTACCAGTCTTCGATTTGAGATTTAGTAATTCCGATTTTTAAGTAGTTGGCTGCTTCTGCTGGAATTATGATATCATCTGCTTTGATATCATTAAAAAATCCATTTAGTTGTTCTACCCTGGATATTTTCTCAATATTTTCAGTCATATTGTCATAAATATAAAGCAGATGTTTACTATATATAGAAACAAGAAGTTTATCTGTCCGTTTATTTTTCTTACGGATTGCAAAATCATTTGCATCTTTAAATACAACTTCATATTCAGCTTTTGTACGTTTTGTTTTTGTTTCAGATTCAGCAATGATGTTTATTTCCTCTGCTTCATCAATTTCCTTTAATAAACTACCTACATTTATTTCTTTTAATTGCTTTTTCATTGAGTATCTCCTTCTTTTCTTAAGATTACTCAATTAATATGTGAAAATTTGTTCTTACATAAAGTACCCAACCATGCATACTATTTGGGAATAAATAAAAGGAGATTACTATTATGAAAAACAATATATTTTATAAAACCTGTTTCGTGTTGGCTGTTTCTGCTTCCTTGATTGGCTGCAGTAGCAATACAGATTCTCCAACACCTGTGCAGACCACCATATCAGAATCTGTTTCAATTGCTGTGGATGACACAGAACCGGCAACAGAACATGTAGACAGTACAAAACCAGCGGAACAGAATGCCATTGTGACAATTGGTACATTAAAGGATTTATCTGAGGTAATTGATAACTATGGAAATAAACAGGCCCTATTCACTGATGAGAATGGCACTGATTTCATAGCTATTGTAAGTGAACAGACCTTGCTACCGGATGATTTTTCTACGGACCATGATTATGAGGTTCATCATTCTGATGTTATGACAATGAGCATCCCTGGACAGTATCCGGAAGTTTATGAAATCAAGAAAGTCGATGATATTTCTGATACTGAAATCATTATAGAGTCCTCTACGGAGGCTTCCACTACGAATTAAGATTTATCTGCTTTTTTTTGAATGCATACTGTTATTATCATTTAGAAAGATGGAGGTAAGATATGGTAGCAAACACGATTAACATTAAGGATGAACTGATTGTTGGAAAGTTAGTTGCATGTCCAGAGGAATGTAAAAGCCTTGTAAATGGTACCTATCATGTTTCAATCAAAGATGGACATCTGGCAATTCATTTAGGACTCTGTTCCTTTAAGATGAAGCCCAAAGTCATTTCGAAAATCTGTGAAAAACAAACTGTTACCTATATCTTGGAGGATAACAGGAATCTTACATTACGTATTTAAAAAAGCCCTTCTGGGCTTTTTCTTTTATCTTGTAGCACCTCCACCTCCGCTTCTTCCTCCATGGTTTGATGATGAATGGCTGCTGCTTGATGATGAATGACTCGATCTGTGGCTAGAACTATGGCTACTTCCGCTTCTGCCTCCAGAATTATGTTCGAAGAAAGATGAAAATACATGAATTGTGAATCGTTCTTTTGTTATCCCTTTCTTCCATATTGCTAAAATATCATACAGATAGCTAAAAAAATATAGCAAAGTGATAACATAGCTGACTGATGGAATCAACATGTATGAAGCAAATACAATAATTGAAAATATATTTAAAAACTTATCTGTCATAGGTTTCCAGGCCTTAATATTTTTTTCACCATCCTGTTCATTATATCTCATTAAAATGTATGACTTTCGAATTAAATAGATCAGCAATGCTCCAAATAATATCCATAGCGTTCCAAAAACCATGTTTGAACCAATGGAAAAAATACTTCCAATTAAATAAAAGATGGTTAAAGCATTAGGTATTGAATCGTTTTCTTGTACATCAGTAATTGTCGTATTCTGCTTATCTACTGATGAATCAAACTGCGCATAGATACCATTACAAGTGTTAATTACAGCTGAATTATAATCTCCGATATCACGATATGGAACAAATTTTTCATCCAGTATCCTACCTGCAATAGAATCCGGAATTATATGTTCAAGTCCAACACCTACTTCCAGCCGGACCTTTGCTTCTTCTTTGGATATTAATAATAATAATCCATTGTTTTTTTCTTTGCTGCCGATCTTCAGCTTATTGAATAAACGGTTCCCATACTCTTCTGGTGTTAATCCATCAAATGATTCTATTGTAACAACCAAGAGCCTCACATCTGCCGTTTCTTCCATTCCATATAAAATAGAATTAACCTTATCCTCTACAGTTTCCGACAAAAGGTTCCCTTCATCATATACGTAAACAGAATCACTTTCATTTATTGATATAACCTTTCTATCTGAATAGACATATTTAAAAACTCCTCCGGCTATGTGTAATATCATAGTTATGATGATGAGTGAAATTAAAATAATTTGTGGTTTAAATAGTTCCCTGCTGTTAATCTTCATTGTATTTTCCTCCAAAAATAATATGATTTTTCCTCTGCTTTTTATTATGATTTTTTTTTTAACTTTGTTTTCGTTTTATCCCAAAACAGTCATTCTATATATGTGAAATTCATATAGAAAAACCAAATCTCAGCAAGTCTGAATTGATAAATAAAAAAGGAGAATAACGAATGGCAGAGAAAACAACAGTAACAGAAAACAAGAAGAAAGCTTTAGATGATGCTATCTTAAAAATCGAAAAAGCTTATGGAAAAGGGTCCATCATGAAACTTGGTGAATCCAATAACCTGGCAATTGAAACCTATCCAACCGGATCCATTTCACTTGACATTGCCCTCGGTCAGAATGGCATACCAAAAGGCAGGGTTGCTGAAATATATGGGCCAGAGTCTGGAGGTAAAACCACATTAGCATTACATATCATTGCAGAAGTACAACGCCAAGGCGGTATTGCTGGTTTTATCGATGCCGAACATGCAATGGATCCTGTCTATGCTTCAAAAGTCGGAGTTGATGTGGATAACCTTTATATATCACAACCGGATTGCGGTGAAGATGCTCTTGAGATTGTTGATACATTGGTACGTAGTGGTGCGATTGATATCATTGTGGTTGATTCTGTTGCGGCTCTTGTTCCTAAAAAGGAAATTGAGGGAGAAATGGGTGATGCTGTCGTAGGCCTGCAGGCAAGACTTATGAGCCAGGCTCTTCGGAAACTAACGGCTTCTGTTTCAAAAACAAAATGTTCCATCATATTCATTAACCAGCTCCGTGAAAAGGTCGGTGTCATGTTTGGTAATCCAGAAACAACAACGGGAGGACGTGCCCTTAAATTCTACTCTTCCATCCGATTAGACGTAAGAAGGATTGAAACCCTAAAATTGGCTGGTGAGGCTACCGGAAACAGGGTTAAGGTAAAAGTGGTAAAAAATAAAATAGCGCCACCTTTCAAGGAAGCCGAATTCGATATTATCTTTGGCGAAGGTATATCAAAAGAAGGTGAAGCGGTTGACCTTGGTGTCAAGACTGGAGTTATTGACAAATCAGGTGCTTGGTTTTCTTATAATGGAGAGAAAATCGGCCAGGGAAGAGAAAACGCAAAAATATACCTTAAGGAACATCCAGATGTCATGGATGAAGTTTATGAAAAGATTTTGAAATTAGCGCATTCTAAGGAGTCATGATTTACTAAAACAGTAATAAATAAAAAACAACGCAATATGCGTTGTTTTTTTTAATTCTTCCATAACTGATATGTTTTATTTACCTTGACAACAGAAGCATCATCAAAGCCAGTATCCTTTAATATATCAATGACTGTCTTAAGATATTTTAGGTTGTTTGTTTTAAGTAGGATTTCCGGCTCAGACACACTGTTTATTTTTTTGATGATATTATTTATTTCGACATATCTGGTATCTGTTTTTTCAATCAATCTGGCATTTCGGTCAAATAAAAATATTTCCTCATTTTCATATATATATGGAACCGGTAGTCCCTCTTGATAATAATGCATACCATCTCCAAATTCAACCCAGCCAGTATATGGTTGATCATTGATGTAGTAACTATTAGTATTATATTTTTGTATTACCTCCTGACCCTCCAATTCATATTTACATTCTAAATTTATATCCACTAATCCATTTTTTACTTCTGGAGAGGCACATAGTACGGTAATGGTTGTACTAATTACCATGAGTGCGGTACATAAAAAAGTCTTCATAATTTGCCTCCTGTTTATTTCTAACAATATAATGTGGTTTTCGACAAAAAAAAGAGAGGATATCAATCCCTCTCTATAAAAAACAACTAAATATGTTCATTAGTAGGCTGCCCAAACCAATTGCCAGTGCTGCTCCCATAGTAAAGAACGATCCTACAAGGCAAAGCTTCGTTGTGGTTATGAACGGTTCACTTTCAGTGAATTTAAAGCCTCCAACGGATAGATACAATGCCATTGCAATTTCAAGAAATTCTACTGCTGTTAAGATACAAAAAAACAACGCTACCTTCATATATAATCCTCCATTCATCTTTTATATAGATATAATGGAGAATTTTTGATGTAATTAATATGATTTTTTTATTTGATGGATTTTCACAAATCTCACAGCTATTTATAATTTGATTGTCTGCTTAAATCTCTTCAAAGTCATCAAACGAGTCGTCCCTGTGTGGTATCGTGTCAAATCCATTTAGGACATTTACAAACTTAACAATTTTATCGTCTGTCAGTTTTAGACCGGCAGAGGTTGTGCCTACCATCTCATTTTTATATGTACTTCCTGTTTCATCATTCTTTACACAGACTGATATGAACATAGGAATTTTATTCCGATTGCATGCAATCCTAAGTTTTACCATTAAATCTAAGACTTCATTGTCAAACTCTTCTGTTTTATCAAAATAGTTGGGATTTTTCATCGTTTGGTCTCCTCCATTTTTAAAATATTATCCTGAATGGTCTGAATGAATGTCTCCACTCCTGGGTCCGAACGTTCTGCAAGCAGGACTATTTTGCATGGCTTGGAAAAGTCGGATGATAGTACACCAATCACGCTCTTTGCGTCTACCATTACCCTACCATTCATAAAATCAACATCATTGTCCAACTTATCTGCTTCTTTTACAATTCGTAATGCTTCTTCTGTACTGTTAATTTTCACCTGTATTTCTATCATTTATTATTACCTCCAAATCGTTATCATCAAGTGCTCCTGTTAAATCAAATAACCTTTTTTGTTCCACTGTTAGTATGATGTGTTTTTTCCTTTTTTTCCTCTTTTTTAATGATTTTAATTCTTTTATATTTAACATACTGTTTTCTATGGTATCCATTTTATTTATACTGCTATTTATATCTGGATTATCTTCATAAACATAGGCGGCCGGACCGGCCAGATATCCTCGTAATAAATTTTTCAGGAATGAATTCCTATAAAATTTTTTTAGTCCTTGCAGAAACAGTATCAGGTCATAGTCCTCTGTTTCATCCAACTTAATATGGAACTGTGCATTCTTGATTTTTTCTAAGTTATCTGAATCCGTTTTTTTGACAGGAAGCTTAAAGAATACCGGTTCATTTCTAACATAGGATTTTAAAGCCTCCTTCATAGCGTCCCTAACTGGGAATTGTAGGTTCTTATACAAATAAATCAAATCATAGTCATGTAGCTTATACAAACGTACGGTTATGTTCATTTTTTCACCTCCTATTTACAGAACAGACAAAGTATTAGAATCCCTAATATCCAACATCCAAATGATGCAAAGAGGATTATTTTATCATCTTGATAAAGCTCCACGCTATCATCCTCCAATACTTGTATGATGACATCCTCTCCTACATGCTTCTTTTTCTTTGACAAAATTGTTCCTTTTAAAAATGTAATTCCGTCATCAAAACTGTATTTGATTGTTAATTCATAATGGCCATCGTTTTTCTTAACATCTGTTATTTTTGCAACTTTTAATCCGATTTCATTTTTCTTTAACTTTTTTTTCATATAGACTAGTACAAACCCTGCAATTATTAGTACATATGATATGATTAAAAAGACCATAGTTCCTCCTTATAAAAATATCTTATATATTGGTATATTATAAGTATGTAGGATACAAAAAATAATTAGCCTCTTATGAACGTTAGAAAATAAAAAAAAGAGGATATTTTCCTCTTCTTAATCTGCGAATGCGTTAAACAAGTCAACATATGTCATCAAGAAATTGTTAATGGCCATCAAATCGTTCTCAGTCAATGGAGAAGACCATAATACCGTGTGTTCTCCGGTTGCATTTAATGCAACTCTGATACTGACTACTTTTTCCTGTCCATTATTTTCTGATTTACTTTCTTTAAATAATACTTTAAAAGCTGTAATGTTCTGGTCAAGTATACCATATTTATCAATTGCCATTAACACAATGTTGTTAAATGCTGTTTCGGTTCCTTGCCAGTCTACTGAAATTATGATTTGGTTCTTAAGCCGGATATACATCTTTCTTCCACAAAAAAAGAATTTCTGTTCTCCGTAATGTTTAATTGCCTCTGCAAAAGTTTCCCTATAGAGGTCTTCCATTCGTTGTTTTTTTAATTCTGCCATTATATCTTCCTCCCTACTAATTTTATTATGAGTGACAGGTACAAAAAAAGAAGGCAGAACGCCTTCTCTTATCTCGTGCAGATCAGATATGTACGGAAATCATTTCCAGAATAATTACATGTTACAAAAACATATAAATCTTCTACTTCGTCTGGAATAGTTCCAGCTGCTATGTTCTTTCCTTCAGCAAATGATTCTAAATCATCTGCATTTTGGATTGTGCGTATGGCAGCATCTGCTTTACCCGTTATTGTAGCAACAGGGTGCAGATTTAACTCCTCGTTTTCAGTATAAATATTGATGTCCTTATGAGTTTCAAAGTAGGAAGGATCATTATACTTGTCGATATCGGAAAAAAGTGTTCCGTTTTTCATATGATGTCCATAAATGATATTGACTGCATCCTTCATCGGATCTACAGCTTCCTTATCAATATATGGTGTTCCTGAATAACTATACTCCTTATCCAGATTCTGGTGGAGATAATCATCTGTTCCATCAAAAACGATTGGATAATCAATTTTGGTACCAGGAATATTCACCCATGCAATGATATCCTCATTAACAGCATGAAGTTCATTAAAATCATAGGGTGATTCATACTCTTCGATTAATTCACCTTCAAGTGTAGCATGTTGCCTTGTTTCTAAATCACTGTTTTCAATTCCAACAAGTGGACTTGTTTTTTGGGCTATTGCATGCGCAGTTTTGAAATATTCAGTAGCTAAAATACTAAATTCAATAGCTTCTTTCTCTTTCGCTGCATTTATATTACTCATACATATAAAACAACCAGCTGCAATTCCGAACGCCGCCAACGTTATCAAAGGAATCCTCATTTTACCATAACCTCCATATATCTTAAGATATCTATATAATGCTTTCTTTTTTTATAGAATAATTTTAAATTCCCATTATGTTGAGTCTGTCATATTGTTTTTATTGATTTTCACTTGTTTCTATATATCCTTTGTGGTAAGATTGGCCTGGGATAATCGTTTTTAGGAGGTTTACTATAATGAGCAGCGCAACTTATAATAATCGGGTTGAATATTTAATGGCAGAAAAAGATATAAGCTTAACTCAACTATCCAGATTAACAGGAATACCAGCTACCACGCTCAACCGGATCATAAAAGGAAAAGTCAAAAAACCCAAACGTTCCCAAATGGATAGGATTTCAGAGGCTCTTGGAAAACCAGTACATGAACTATTTGATGTCCCGGAATTCAAAGAAAATAAGACGAATTTGATTGAGCTTATAGATAATAATAAGGAACTCCATTTTGGCATCCATCCAGATGAAGCAGGAAGGATTGTTAAAGTTTTTTTAACTGAAGAGGAGTCTTTGCTGGTATACCTTTTTCAGATATCATCTTTGGGAGGAAAACAGAAAATACTCAATATAGCCAAAAAAGAAGCAGAATCTTTTAGCCAGAAATTATTTGAGAAGATAGAAAAAAATGATTCTAAGCCGAAGGACGATGCTGGCTTTTATCAGATTCATCTGGATTTATAAGAAAAAGGGCCAACCAGGGCCCTTTTATATCATTAAATTATCTATCGCTGTCATCACGATCTGAATCATTATCCTTTTCTGTATTATCATCATTTCCTATCACAAATGATTCAGATATATTATCTTCTAATGCATTTCCTGAAACATTTTCTTCCTTTGATGAATCGTAATCATTCTCTCTTTCATCCTCCCTGTTTAAGATCCTTTCATTATCTAAAAAGGCTTCTTCTAATGAAGGAACTGTATGAATGAATTCTTTCATCACATCCTGTACCATCTGTTTTTCATAAGGTGATAACTCACTGTAATTCTTTATGGATTCTTCTTTATTCCTTAAATTGAATATCATGTTTTCATTGTGATATGTTTTTGCCAATTGTTCAATTACATCCGAATATGGAGTATTGGATTTATAACATTCCTTTATTTTATCATGAATCTGTTCAGCAACAAAAGATACCTTCTCTTTCTGGAATTTCATATTTTGTGCAAATCGTATTGTGTCCTTATCTTCTTTTGTCTGTTCATTAACTGGCTTTTTCTCAGTTTCCTCACCATCCTTGATGGCATTATCCATCTCTTTCCAAAATCTGAATTTAAGATCCTGTCGCATCTCTTCCACTTCATTTGCAGGTATCCCAAATTCTTCAAATTTGATATTTTCAAATCTCTTTACTACACTGATATCATTTAATTGTTCCGCAATCCGTTCTTTGGTAAATGTTTTCATATCCAATAGAACCTGTGCCTTCTTGCTTACATCATTATACATGTCTTTGATGGAATTGGTGATTGTTTTTTCCTTAGCCTCAATATAATTCATGAAATTATTCCATTTTTCTTTCTGATGGTTTGAAAAAGTTCTGATTGCATTGTTTATGTTATGGAGGGACGTGTTTATTGTGTTATATGCATTCACAAAAGACTTACTGAGTATAGCAAACTGTTTTTTGATTGAATTCAATTTAGGTTCTGTTAATGTGTTCCTTTCCTTACTCGTTTTTAGTTCCCTGATAGCATCTATCATTTTGTCACAATTCTCACGTAATGTAATGGCTGCCTTGGTATAGATATTTGTATTTGCATGAATTTCTTCACGAAGTAGTTTCAGATCTATTTTCTTATCAATGGCTGCGATTCTGTCATTTTCATGTTCAGATGTCGACAGTTTTTTGTACTCCCGTTCCAACTCAGTTATGATTGCTCCATATTCCAATCCTTCCTTAAAGGAACCAATGCCTTGACCAATATCAAATCCGCTATAAATCCCATCTGCCTTATACTCAGCAATTCCTTCCACTAGTTCCTTTGTACCTTTACCGAAAGAAGCTGCGATGTTTAATGCATCCTGTATAGGACCATACCTCAGTTCCATGATGGAATCTTCAAGTCTAGCCAGTTTTGTAATCCATTCCCTGTCATAGGTTATTGGCTCTTTTGCATTTGTATCCTTTACAAGATTTCCTTCCTTATATACCCGACATGAGAAGTCATCAAAATTAATTGAGCTTCTTTCAATTTTATCAAAGCCAGGATTATCTATTTTGGTTTCAATATATTTGAATGTATCATTCAGTGCATTTGTTATCCGATCATTTGACATTCCAGTACGGTAAAATGGCGCTTCTTTTAGTTTTTCTATCTCGAATTCAGCAAGTGTGCAATCAGGCTGTTTTCTATAATAATCCAGAGCGACCTCTGAGAAATATTCAATCTTATCCTTATTTAAGAATTTGAATTCTTTTGAAATATCTTTATCCAATATTTTCTTAACCTTGCTTGCTTTCATCAACTCAAAATTAGAAGTCCGTTCCTGCTTCCCAATTCTAGCAAAGGCATCAATTTCTTTTGCCAAATCTGTTTTATACAGTTCATCTTTCTTTACTGCATCTAAATCAGAATTTTTGATTTCAAATGTTTTTTTGAAATCTCCATATTCTGGTCCGTACTTTACGGATAAGACAGGTGATACAGTTTTATCTTTATCATCATTTACAGTATATTCAAGAGATAATGATAAAAACTCCTTACCTTTATCATCTAGAAATTGATATTTCAATTTTGGATCTTCAAACACAGAATTCAGGTTTGTTTCATCATGGTCGTGTTCAGCCAATAACTCCTTTGTGACCTGCAATATGGATATATCTGTGAATTCAGTGGAGTTATCAAAGGCTTGATTTTTTTCCTTGATGGTTGAAAAACTGTCATCAACGGATTGCAGTACGTCCTCTTTCATTTTATTGTATAATTCTATATCAAACGCTGACTGGATATTGGCATCCTCGATATAAGCATTCTTCCTTGTTATCGTAATTGAGTTTTGCGGTAAAAGGTTCTTATCCTGTACAAGCAGATGTCCACCTGGTTTTATTCGAATGAGATACCCTTTATCTTCCAACCGGTTGGCTATATCGCGAATATCAACTGGAATTTCAGTCTCTGAAAGTTTTGTCCGTCTATGGTTTAACTGTAACATTTCTGGTTCCATATCATCCGCAGCAAATACTAATTCAGGTTTCTTAATTGTTTCCCTTTTTTTAGTTTCCTCTTCAATCATATTTGTTTTTTCAAACTCAGATTCCCTCATATATTGGCTGTCAATATACATATCAACCTGGCCATATTCTCGTTTAAACTGATTTAACCTATTTTCCAGTTCACGATAGTTAAACCCATTTAAATCATCCCTCATGATTGGGATCGAATAATGAGATTTATTCGGGCCATCCAGCTCTATATATTCTTCATACTCATCTTCATCAAATTCATAATTCATGTCCAAGATTATGTTGTTTCGATCAATATCATCACTGACTGTAATTCTCATATTGTCAACATCATTGTTTCTTCCAGCATATGCAATTGCTTCAATTATATCTTGTGCATTTAGTTCTGAAAAAGGATTTCCCTGTTTTTGCGCTAATGCCTCATATTCTTTAATTTTTTCCATAAATACCTCCTTAATGGTTTTTGGTTTATCATATATATAATGTGGTTCACATACCTGAAATAATAGGAAATAGCAGTTTTAAAAAAAAGAAGGAATAATCCTTCTTTTATATTTTAAATATGGCAATCAATAATGGTAATCATAAAATCCTCATCAGCACAATCCAGGAACCGTTCTTTATAGTTTGTATTCCACTCATCATCCTCATTGATTGATATACCAAACATCATCATCTCTCATTCTTCATGCCACTCACCATCGGGTGTTATGACTGCGAATGTAGTAAAGGTTGAACTGGATTTTGCAAAGGATTCTTTTGTTTTGTATTTATTCAAATAGTACTCTGGCCTGTAAAGAACAAAGCCAACACTAGCTGGATCTTTTCCTTCAACATAATTCTCCCAAAATGCAATTGCATCATTATATACTTCTAAATTTGATTCAAAATTGACATCCTTAATTTTTGCTTGATTTACTTTGATTGAATTTCCATCTTTATCTTTTTCTTTTAGTTCCAATAAATTATGCCATCTGCCACCAATTTCATACCAATCATATTTTGATTTTGGATTATATGTAGATATTAAATTACCTTCCTTGTCAAAGCATTCAGGATCATACCTTTCTCTTTCAAAATCGTATAACTCATCGTCTGTCATTTGTGTTATTCTTTTAAGATTAGGTAAATAATCCTTATCATCCTCCATGATTTCAGCTTCTTTTTTTAGACAATCCTCATAGCGTGCTTGATAGTATTCCCTTGCACTCTTAATCAATTGTCGTTTTGTTTTTGCTACATATGGCTCCATATCGATACCTTCGTAAAAAGGTTCCATGATTTCATCAATATCGGCAGTTTCCGGTGAAATGACAGCTAATGAAAAATGACTCATATTTATTTCCTCCCATTTAATTATGCGGGAGACAATATTTGCCCTTTTTTTATGGTTCAATAGTAAATAAAATTCAGGTCTTGCATTTCACAAATCATCTTAATTGTCTCTTTTTTTCTGTTAACGTACTACATTAATAGTATGAAAACTCTTGTAATAAAATAAAGAAGGATTATCCTTCTTTATTTTTGTCTATATCCACAATTTCGATTTTCTCTTTTTCTTCCTTTTTCTTCTTATTTGATAAGATTAATAAGATTATCAGGATAAAACCGATGATGATGACGGTTCCAATACCAAAAGCTGCTATAGGATTTGCTTTTAACCATTCCATTAGGTTTTCAATGAAATTATTTCCTGAACTATCTACTACAGAATAGGTATAAGTTGCAGTTGCCTTAATTGTATAAAGGCTTCCTCCTGGTTTATCTGGGTTTATATAGGTGCAGTGGTAATACATTCCGTCTGCAGCTGGCATGGTGGCCTCGCCTCCATATACAGCAACAACATCATGAATTAATTTTTGCCCATATGCAGTTGCACTACGATATTCTATTCCGTTTTTAGAATAAGGCTCTCCATTCCATTCAATAGATGATATTTTATATTTATCACTTGGAAGCCCTAGGTAATCAAGAAATTCCTCTTTATAATCCAATAGTGAATCCGCTTTTGATACCTTTGAATTTCCAAGCATAAAATAATCTGCATCGTAGTCTGTTATTGTAATGGGAAATGTGAATGTATCTACCCATTTTTCTGTATCTGTTTTTATTTTGATTAATGGCATTTCTGCTGTAATCAATTGTCCTGTAGAATTATCTGTTATATCGATTTCCCGTGTTCTAGGGACTTCATCCAACCACTCTAAATCTTTAATCTCTATTTCTGCTTCAACATGCTGTATCCGTTCTTCTATCCGTTTTGATATTTTTTCTGTGGATTTTAATTGATAGGTTATTCCGTCCCGTTCAATTGTATCTTTTGGTTTTTCCACCATTGTTTCATCAATAAACGCAGGAGAATCATATATTGCATATTCAGCTTCTGTTGTTTGTGTGTTTACTATTTCAGTGGATATATCCGCAATATGAAAAATCTTATCATTCTCTGTTATGGATGATGTAAAATATTTTGAAGCATCTTCATCCTTATCTGTTGTCTGAAATTCGATTTCTTTTGTTAACGATTCCATTTGAGGTTGGTTTGTATTGCTAGCTAAGGCCTGGTGGCCGCTTCCCAGTAATAGGGAAGCGGTTAAACCTAAAATAGTAAATAACTGTGGATACATATTATTTTTTCTCATGTCGTTTTCTCCTTTTTAGTAGTACAATCAGTCCGAATGCAACGATGAGCCATCCAAATACAACTAATCCAATCCTAAAGTCATCTCCTGTCTTACTGAAATGTAATATACCGTTCTCATCAATCCACGCATATCCTCTTCCACTTGGTCCATGGTCATAAGAGGCATCAATCCTACCTATCTTTTCACCGTCTTTTGTATTATACATGGTGGTTTCTCCAGTAATTTTTCCATTCTTAATAGTGAATTTAATGTATACCTTTCCTTCTAATGTGTATCCTTCTGGTGCTTTTACTTCAATCGCCGTGTAAATATCATCGTATTCTGGAATGAATGGGAAAATACCATCTAATCCAGTTTCGCCTTTAGCTACAAGATTACCCTGGCTATCATATATTTCAATACCGGTACCAGGAAGTAATGCAAAGGTATTGGCATCTTTCTTTACAATTTCAATCTCTTGTTTCTTATAATCTGATATGTTTAATGTTCCTGTGATTTTTTCATCGGATATTGTAAATGAATAAACATTCTTATCAATCATGTATCCTTCTGGCGCTTTTGTTTCCTTGTATGTGTAGGTTCCGTTATTTGGTTTTGGGAATGTCACTTCACCATTTTCACCGGTAACAATTGTTCGATAAACATTTCCATTGGAATCATAGATTGTATA
>OHLM01000139.1_pt1 | contig 34682 bp, 38 predicted proteins | sample 1569101 | NCBI WGS metagenome assembly OHLM01 (sample SAMEA3879558, study PRJEB24766) | human gut metagenome | biome: human-associated habitat; feature: feces | place: USA | collected 1985/1987
TGGGTAAACCCAACGAAGACTTTTGGAGGCAAAGATCTTTCAGACATTAAATCTATATCTGTCATGCGAGACGGCAAACTTATTGCCACGCTTCCTACAAGCGAAATAGGCGGTAGTATGTCTTATGAGGATGCTTCTGTGCCCAATAGCGGAGAGTTTAGATATACGCTATATGCAACGAATAGTGTAGGAGATGGGGAGCAATCCAATAAAAGAGTTTATATAGGTTTTGATGCTCCCGCTAAGCCTAACGATATTGCTGTGCAGATTGGTGAAGGATGCAAGTCGGCTGTAGTTCAATGGACGAAGCCTCAAGGGGGATTTCACGGTGGTTATTTCACTGATGAAGGACTCACCTACAAAGTTATCCGCTTCCCGGACAGCGTTGTTGTTGGCCAAGAACTAACCGAGACCTCTTTCACCGATCAGTCTATCACTTCTTTAGGACGATACTATTACAAGGTATATGCTTGCAATCCTTATGGAGAAACGGGCGCATATACACAAGCGAGTTATGTGCTTGGTTCAGCCGTTGATGCGCCTATACTTGAAGAATTTAATAATGAAGAGGAATATTTTGGTAGGTGGACTACTGTTGATGGCAACGACGACAACTATAGTTGGGTTTACAACTCTCCTTATGGCGCCTATCAGTTTGGCGATGATATCTCGGCAGCAGAGTATATCGTTAATCCGGGTGTTGCTAATTCGGGAAAAGACGCAGATGAATGGATTATTACGCCGCCCATCAATTTTGAAAAGAGCAAGACTTATGTGGTAAAACTCAAGATGCGTGCTATATCTGATGAAAAGGTTGTGGTTACCCTTGGTTCCAATAACGCGATAGACAAACAGCAGGCTGTAGATACAATAGTGGTGAAGAACAAGGGTGAGGAAGAGCTCCCTATTCCTATGTCCGAGTACGAAGTGAAGTTACCCGTTAATACGGATGGCGTCAATTGTGTTGGCGTTCATCTCATTTCTCAATATCCACAGTCAAATGTGTCACACCTGCAAATTGGAATGATATCTATTGAGGAGGGCAACGCCACAAGTATAACGGAAATCTGCAACGATCAAACCATAGCGTTCTGCGGAAGATCCATTGATTTAGGCACTGATAAGGCTGAAGCTTCACTATACGCTCTTGCCGGATACAAAGTGGCAGAGAGTAGAGGTCGCAAGATAAGCCTTGCAGCTGTTCCTTCAGGCATTTATATCCTGAAAGTGAAGCGAGAAGGAAAACTCTCAACCATAAAGATACACGTCAAGGGAGCATAAGCAATCTGTTGATATAAAATAAGGCTCATAGAGAAGTGAGAATAATACGTCCATTCTTCTGTGAGCCTTATTTGTTTTAATTTCTGTAATCTAAAATGTTCTCATACTAAGCTCAGGGGAGTAAAGTTCGTGAGAGAGAGAAGCGCAATTTTGCTGAAAGAAAGTGTCTCATAAAATGAGGAAACATAATTTAGTCCTGACTCTGATGATAGAATTTCCAAAATAAATGCCGACTTGTGACTGTGTAAGCTTCATAGTTACTTTTTCTTCAATTACAAAGATAAGAACAAGCGAGGCTTACACACTTTGAGGGACATTACCATAAAACTTATCTGAACTTAGCTTTTCGGACATAGATAGGGGCATATTTAGTGTCTCTACGTGTGGAGACGATCGTATCAACGAGTAGAGACGCTGGTCTCAGCGTGTAGAGACAGCTGTATCAACGTGTTGAGACTCCATTTCGTAACTTTGAAAATGAATCAGCAATACTGTGTTGGCTGATACTAAAAGATGGAAAGTAAAAGATGGAATGCTTTAGACTTACACACGTTTGTAGGTAAGCACGGCAAAACGAATCGCTCTCTTTTTGAAAAACGAAATGTGTATTTTTAAGGAAAAACGAAATGTGGCAACAATGTAAGACTTTTCTATAACAGTTTATATTTTTAGAAAGGGGAACAACCATCGCCTGTATGTTCTTGGAGAGGGATATTAATATGATGTCGAATTCTATTTACAGGGCGAGAGGTTTTATTTCCTCTCCCCAATACCTCAATCTTATCTCAATAGTGAATAAGATTGAGATCGGAGGTAAATAAAAAGCCTCCGGCCTATTAATAGTAATCTCACCTACATATTAATAAAAGCACCATGTGCACGACCGGAGGCAAGTCCTTCGTTCGCACATGGTGCTTTTTGTTTTTATGTATGTAAGTGAGATGCGGCAAAAATACTAAAAAAAGATTGGATATGATTATAGCTGAAGTTGTAAAATTTCATCAGGAACTATTGAAATATCTCCATAAAATGGGGGTGAGAATGGAGGATGCAGAGTATGTAAACTTATTTTCGGATTATTGTAGACTACGGAGAAAAGGCGAAAAAGTATCCTATATTGTGGCTAAACTTTCAGAACAGTACGCCATAAGTGAGCGGAAAGTATATAGCATTATCAAGCGTTTTCAAAGTGACTGCAATTTATTTGCAGTATGATTTGTGCCAATTGCTCTTTTTGCTTGTTGCCTATGTCGAACTTTGCTCTGTTAAATTTGTGAGACAATGAGAAAACAATATTTTTCGGCACCGCTTCCTTTCCAGGGACAGAAGCGTATGTTTGCCAAGGAGTACATCAAAGTACTCCACCAGCTCCCTGATAGTACGACTTTCGTAGATCTGTTTGGTGGTAGCGGATTGTTGTCGCATATCGCCAAATGTGAGAAGCCGAACTCTACCGTGGTATATAATGATTTCGACGGTTACAGGCTTCGGTTGGAGCATATTCCGCAGACGAATGAGCTGTTGGCGGAACTGAGGAAAATCGTGGACGTGCCACGGCGCAAGCCAATATTGGGAGAGATGCGGGAACGCGTACTGTCCTGTATACGCAGGCATGAGCGTATATACGGATATGTCGATTATATAACGCTGTCCTCGTCGGTAATGTTCTCAATGAAGTATGCTACCAAGTTTTCCGACTTTGAGAAAGAGACCCTGTACAACAACATCAAGGCTGCTGACTATCCGTCTTGTAGTGACTATCTCGACGGGCTGGTCATTACTTCCTGTGATTATAAGGAGGTGTTTGAACGATACAAGGATGTTCCGGGTGTGGTTTTCCTCGTCGATCCCCCATACCTGAGTACGGATAGCAAGACCTACAAGATGTACTGGAAGTTATCTGATTACCTTGACGTGTTGACCATTCTCTCCGGACATCGGTTTATTTACTTCACCTCGAACAAGTCTTCTATAGTGGAGCTTTGTGAATGGATAGGTAAAAACAAACTTATCAGTAACCCCTTTGAGAACTGCCATCGCCGAGAGTTCAATGCGCACGTGAATTACAATGCGTCCTATACGGACATCATGCTTTATACTGATGTCGCTTGAATCGCATTCAAATGGTGTTAGAATGAAGAAAAACACCTCAAAAGAGCATTTCGCTTTGTAGATTATATTTGCCATCTCTAACATAGTAAATGCGCCTCACTTTTAATAGTGTGGCGCATTTTTTTTGAGGAGTTTGCCAATTAATATCCTCCAATCGCGGCCGGATACCATCCTGCGCCTGGCGTTTGCGTAATATGCGGGTTATCGTGCGCTGCCGGTGCGCCAGTACTCCAATTTTGATATACAAATGTGAATGTACATTGCTTGCCTGCAGCTATACCTACATCGCGTCCATTACAAAGTATCGTCACAGTCGCACCGTTAAGATTTGTATTTATGACAGTAACCTTTTTTCCGCTGTATTCGAGGGGTATTTTGAGCTGATAATATCTTGGTGTCGTGGTATTTATAATCACCAAATCGACAGGTATATTATCACAGAAAGCCGCCTTGTTAAGTAAAGAGATTTCGTAAACCAAGCGTCCATTCGAGGCCCGCTTATAAGCCATAGGAATATCTGTGTAATGATTTCCGCTAAGACCCTCGTAATGCTCATGCATTATCGTGCCGTCGCCGTCTACATAGATTGCCGTTTGTTTACAAGCGCCAAATGCATTCTGCACGTACATGCCGCCTGTCATCATAAAAGCTTCTCGCGTCTCGTTACCAACGTTTTTGAAACGCTCTTGCACGACGTCGTTTCTTAGCCTCATCATATCAACAAAATTTGTCATACCGTTAATGATGAGGCCAATACCAGCGGGGGCAAAGGTAATACTTCCCATCCACGCGCCGCCTTTATTTACGCCCGTTAGCGTCTCGAATGTGCCTGTTACTCCGTTCAATTGCCCTCGCAAAATAGCCTTATTCAAATAGGCTGTACCGGTCCGGAAATCCAAGCAGAGATTTGGTATAAATCCATTTCCGGCATTAGGGTTTGCGGCGGAAAATCTCCTAAAATCGGTAGAGACGGCACCATTAATCGTTCCTTGTCGCGAAATCGCGAAATCGCCGACAAAAACAATACCACCGATCTGACCAAATTGTGCAACGATAGCCTTCGCAAAAACCTCTTGTAAATAATTTACTTTTTTCCAATGTGCAGCCCCGGCATTCGTGCCCGGCTGTCTACCTTGCGAACTTTGCGCAACAAGCATATAATATGAGCCGTCCGCGCTATCAGGCCACAAGACATAAGGCACTGAATCATTATTTCGTGCGTACCATTTGTTTGAAGCCCAAACGCCGGCAGAATAAAAGACAGGACCATCCAGACCACGTTCACCCGGATCACCCTTTTCGCCTTTCTCGCCTTTCTCGCCTTTCTCGCCTGGGCGACCGTCTTCCCCTGGCTCAGCATACACGAAATACTCGCTTTCTGTTTTTACAGTTTGCCCTACAATCTGACGTATCGTCATATACAAGTAGCCGGTAGCTTCTTTCTTATCGCTAACAGAACCCTTTAGTATGCACGCATCGCCTTCTCGCAACTCGCCAACATTCTGCACATTGGTCCACGTTTCTTGATGCCCCGTAATGCCGAGATCGTACCACCTTGATAGTGGCTGTGAAATACTAATATTTAAGCGCAGGAATCGAAGAGAAGCACCGTCGCGTCCATCTTTACCAGGCTGCCCCGGATCACCCTTCGCGCCATCGCGACCGGGTCGGCCATCTGCTCCGTTCTTACCTGGTTGCCCCGGATCACCCTTCGCGCCAGGCTGCTGCTTCTTCAATGCGATAGAACCACTAATGCGCTCACCATCGGTCATTCTTGCAGAAATTTCAATCAGTAAAAGATTCTGAATTGCCGCCATTTCGTGCTCGTATCTGATCACGATGGGAAAGGTCGCCGGCGGCGTCCATCCTGCGTCCGTCGTGACTTTCCATTCGTCGACCTTCGCTGTTACTTCTTCAAAGCCTTTATAAATTTTTGCCGTTAACTGCGTCTCCGAACCAATTCCTACGACTTCACCACGACTCGATAAGATTTCAAGACGCAGTGGAGCATTGTCGAACTGCTCGATACTACCGTACATGTAAATATTCTTCATCACTGTACCATGGCCTGAGAAATGTTTGCCGTTGAGGCTAAAACCGTCGAGCTTTCCCGAAATTTCGATATAATTGCGTTCTGCAAACTCCCACGAATCGACGCCGGACAGACGTAATGAATATTCAGGGGTTATATAGCGAAAGGCACGGCGCGAATCGTCTAAAACGTTTCCCCTCGCAGCAAAAGCCATACGAGGAAATGGGTGCACACCATTACCCCCTTGCGCCGAGGCCCTTAATTTATAAGTAAAATAATGTTTATCTGAATTGTCCGCGCCTTTATCGTCACGATTAGGGATACTTTCAATTGCAAAATAAATCGTTTTGAAACCTGCCAAGGTAAAACTTCCTTTCCGGTTATCCGTATTTTCCGTATCATTACCAGAAAAATCGTGCCAAATCCCCATGCACAAGTCACCTTCAGCAATCGCGCCGATTTCGCCTTCTTCCAAATGAAGGTATGCACTACCGCCGTTCATGTCCGGCGCAACGGCCTCAAATCTTCCACAGCCGAAGGTTTCCCATCTGATACCGCTCGTCACCTCTGCACGATTGTATTGCAGCTGTGGAACGGTCAAACTTTCTCGTATCGTCAGACTCTGCAGTTCTCCCCTGCCATCGCCATCGATAAGACCACCCTTGCCGGCCATTCCCGGCACGAAAGAAGAACCAAATTGTATACCGTCGCCAAAATCCACACGAAAATTCGTAGCATCCGGCTTATCCTTACACAAATGTTTTTTTTGCGTCATTCGCGCGGAAAAGAGGTTATTATCGGTTGGCGGCGTTGTTTCCCACGACCTTATAATATCAGGCAGTACCGCCGTGGATTCCTTTACGTATCTATTTACATCTGCGATCTTGTCTTCGAGTTTTTGTAGGGCATTCTTCGATAAGGCCTCGGATATTTCAATATCCATAGATGCCGGGTTGTTTACATTACGTGAAATCCGCGTAATACGGCTCAATCGTGAGCCGCTATCCGGAAAGAAAACGCGACTTTTCAAGCGCACTCTTTGCCCAATAGAAACATCTATTCCACGTTCTGCAATATACAGCTCATCAGTTTTCGCCTTATAGACAGTCACGTCGATAGTGTGTTCTTTATCATATTTTTTTACTGCCTCTTCAAATTCGCGTTCAGCGGCCGTGTAATATGCGGCGGGCATGGATATGTCAAAAAGACAATATTTATCGCCAATTTTTGGTACAAGCAAGCCACCGGGTAACTGCATATCGTTATCATAAGGCCAGGTCGTGATGATCTCAAACTCCTTTGCGGAATTGTCGAAATTCACCTCAAATTCACGAAGGGCCAACTCCGAACCTTCCTGAAAAATCACCTTTTTTGTTAAGCCGGCTATATTATAGTCGTTTGGATTAAAAGGGAGATCTTTATCCTTGAAGAAAAACACGGTAAAAGGCTTTCCCGCTTCGTTTTTGCGCGTTTCAGAGCGCACTTCTGATATCGTACCTATCCTGCGCGGATAAATGCCTGTAAACGCATTTTTTTCCGAATGATGAATCACACCATACTTGTCGACGTCGTGGTCAATATATTTTTTACCGCCGGGCAGCTGTAGTCGCAGGTTATTATTGTACTTTTCCGGTACGATATTTCGTGAACTACCGATTGGAAAGAGGCGTGTATAGAATTTCACGCCGTCTGCTGAAGTGGGCTCGAGGTTAAGTAAGCCTTCACGATAAGCCAGGGAGATCTCATTTCCCTTTTCACAGCGGCCGATATTGATTGTTTGTCCCTCTACCCACCACTCTGTTTTTGCTGCTTCAGCAACTTTTTTCAGCGCCTCATCACAATATGTTGTATCATAGTCTATCACGATATTGCCGGCGTCAACAACGGCGCCAACTTTCCAATCTGTGACGCCCATGCCTTCATTTATATTCTTTACAATCAAAGCCACTTGCGCAGCCACAGAGTCAGTGAGCGTAAAGATCGGATCGCCTTTGTGCAAAACGAGGAATCGTTTTATAAGGCTCTCTATGCCGAAGAATTGCAAGTTGTAAACAAATTCACTATCAGAAATTTGTCGCGGATGTGAGCGCTGTAATAACCAATATTTCTTTTTGCCGAAAATGACATAATCATTTACATCAAAGGTGATCGAATGAAAGGTTGTGAATGACAAAGAGAGTACGGCATCACCTTGTAGTTGCGTAGTCTCTGTCGAGCCGTCAGAAGGGCTTATCTCCGCTCGCGTTGCGCCCGTTTTGGTATAAATTCGTAACATAATCAATATTATTTTTAGAAAGAAGATACCGGTTCACGAAACTTCACCTTTAACAAAGAGGCTTGATAATTCTCTCCCTCGACGGCCGTTAATAGTGTTGGCGTTGAGGATTCAAGATAAAACATGCGCATAGTGAGACCAAGTCCAGGTAGACTGACAGATAGCCAGCCTCCATTTTGTGGTTTGAGCAGCGTTAAAAAGGACTTATAACGCTGTATAAACGTCGATTTATCAGGTGCTGTAATGGCAAAAAGCAACTCCACATCACGCCCTTCACTACGTGGTTGCAGATCATTGGCATATCGCTCCCCCTGCTCTTCGCGAAAGGCAACGGCCACATTCTTCTTCACTTTTGCCGGCTTCAGGATCTCGGAATAATTATTGTGATCTCCGGCATGTTCTTCCGCCAGGAAAATTCCAAAATCAGTCCACAGATCTCGGCCGTTTATCTTAAAGACTCCTTTTAATGCATCCATATTTTGCAATTTAATTTCGCACCCTTATGCCATCACGCTCGACGCGTTCGAGGCGATTATCTATTGTTTGTAAATAGCGTAAATAGGTAGAATTTTCTGCTATCTCCTGTAAGGTCTTGCCTACTTGTACTCGGTCTTTTGATGCACCCTGCAACTCTTTATCCATAGCAGCCCAATGCATCTCACCCGCCGTAAACATGCCCTCCAGCTTCGTACCCTGATCGTGCGTGAGTGACTTAAAAGCATCTGACTGACCGCGTTGAGATGCACCTGCAATGTCGGGAATAATCTTATCCACCTCTTCAAGGTCTTTCTTGATTTCTTGTGCAAGGTCGTTTGCAAGCTTGCGAATTTCCGCCACTTTCGATTTTGACAGATTTCCCTCTTTGTTGCTATTCGCGAAATCATCGTAAAGCGCCTGCAGACGACTTGCATATTTTTTCGCCACAAGGTTATCTATCAATTTTTTCCGTATATAAACAGAAATCGTATCAGCCGCGTCCTTTGCGCTCTTTGTGACATCTGCAATGGTATTGATAAAGTTGTCGCGAAAACTCTCAAAAGATACGCCTGTAGCCGTCTCTTTGAGCTTCTTATCAAACTCTTCTTGTGACTCTCCGGCTTTGATGATATCTTCAAGATATTTTCGTACATCGCCATCGAGTTGTGCCCAGAATACTGAAGCTTCATTACGCAGTTTCTTCAAATCTTCAATTGACAAGTCGAACAAACCGGTCATGCGGCCTGAAGTAATCTTTCCGTATTTATCTTCTCCGAGCGCGCGACGTGCCTGCTCCTGTCCTTCTTGTGAAATCTTCTTACGTTGCCTTACACCGATTGAGTGTGAGCCGGCAGAAGCGCCTGCGTTAAGGCGTTCGCGCCCCAAAATTCGCGCCGACTCTTCCGACTTGCGAATAAGTTCCGTCCCTAACTCGTAGCTTTTGAGGGCATTTTGCAAATCAAGACTGTTTACAAGCTCTTTTTGCTTATCTATAACTGTTGACAATACAGAAGTATAGCTTTCGTATTGACGTTTTGCCGCATTGTATTTACTGTAATTTGCGCCAAAAAGGCCGTCCAGGGCTTTAGATACCATTGAGATACCGGAGATGGCTGTCATGGCGCCACCTACGACATCTCCTGATAAGGCTTGCCCAACACCGGCAGCCGTCTTTCCGACTCCCTCAAAAGCCTGCACAGAGCGATTGATCTTGTCGGTCATGGAGTTATTGCCCAAGATCGCGGCCAAATCATTACCAAATCGCTGCAGAGTGGGCAAAAATGCCGATATGGCGCGGCCTAACTTTTCTAAGCCTGGCCCAAAACTATCACCACCTTTACGCAACAGTTTGAAGGCATCTTCCAACTCCTTTATGAATGAGCGGATAGGGCTGCGATCGGCAAGACTCTTCTTCACCTTATCAAAAGTATCGCTTATCGCTTTTAATTTTTCCGGCGACCGTTCCAAAACGGCTAATTCTTCAGCGGAGAAACCTAAGTTGATCACCTCTTTTTGAGTAATCGTTTGCACTTCTTTGCCGTCTTTATCTATGATATGTGCAGTTCCCTTTTCGTCTTTTTTTGCCGCGATATAGGTTTGCAGCAGCTCTATGGCTTTTATGATTTTCAGTACCTCCTTCGTGCTTTTTAGCGACATGTCTGCGAAGAGGTCGGCTATCGCATTCGTACCTGTACGTAGCTCTTCGAGTTGGTCAGAATCTATTTTCGCCAAGTTCTTTATATGTGTCGCCTTAGCCTCTTTTTGCGCGGCAGCAATTGCAGTCGCTTTTTCCTTCCTGATAGCCGCCTTTACAGCTTCAGGTACGCCCACCGGATCGTCGGTCGTATATTTCCACTCTTCCAGCTTTCGTATCTCTTCCTGATAGCGTTTTGCCTCATTCAAACGTCGCGCATTGAAGTCTGCATACTTCGCCATCAGCTCTTCAGCCTCTTTACTGAAGGTCTCTTTCTTCTCTCGTTCCTCCTTTGACGCCTCATTATTGATAGCGGATATAGCCTTAGCATAGAGCGTTGCCGCCTGTTCTCTCAAGGTTGTGCTCTCATTTTGGATCTTTTTCACACCATCAGGGTCGACTTTCGCACCATTTTTTTTCAATTTAGCATAAAGCGCCAGGCGTTGCCTCTCTTCTTTATCAATTCGCTGCAGTTCTTCGTTGAATTGATTTTTCGCCTCAGCTTTTCGCTTCTCGTACCCCTCTTGCATCAACGCAATGATATTCTCGTTGATTTTCTGTTGCGCAGCTTTTTCAGCTTCAGACAATGAATTTAAGTCTGAAGAAGGGTCGTATCTGTTTTTGTTCGACGTCGGCTTATCCGGCGCATTATTGCTGAGCTTATTCTGTAGGGCAGCAGCCTTAGCTTGTGCCTGTTCTGCCGCTTTTAGAGCCGCATCCTTTTTCTTCTGTGCATTCGTTTTATTTAGCTGTAAGTCTATATCATCGTCGAAGTAGCTTTTTGCAAGACCAACAAAACCCGTCATCGCCTGAAAAGGATGATTCTGCACCGCTCGCCAAAGCTTCTTAGCGCGCCCCGAAAAGTCGAGATTCTCATTTTTTCTTATTTCATCATTCGCAGTCGACAATTCCTTGTCCGCCTCAACGGCTTTTTGTAGCAAATCCTGCACCTGCATTTGATAAAAAAGCATTTGAATATAATCCTCCCCTGCTTGTTGCAAACGCTTATACCAGCTATGCACACTTTTGTAATAGCCAAGTTGTTGACCATATTTTTGATTCAGCTCATCGACAACTTTTGCTTCCTTTTTTTTTGTACCGGAAAAATTCTTCAGCTCGCGCATCGTGCTCTGAATCTCGAAGCGTGTTTTGATGATTTGCGCATGTGCAGACTGCTCAGTCTCTTTCAATATTTTCGTTCGCTCCGCCGCTTTTTCTTGCGCTTCTGAATAACTTTTCCACGCTGCGATCAGCGCTATAATCACCGCCGACAAGCCTGCAGTCAGCGTCAACATCAATACACTCGCTTGAGCGTTCGTGATACCCAGTGCGGTAGCAAGGCGCGTGTTGGCCGCCGTCAGCTTTTCTTTTGCGTTTTTCAGAAAAATAGTACTGAAAGCCGAGTCTTTATTCAGTGCGTCGAAAGCCTGCTGCAGACCCATCGTAATCGCCATAACCGCCTGAAGTCGTGTCTGTATTCGCGCTAACTCCTCATTTTCTCCGGCGAAGAGGCTAAGTGCGCCGGTGGCGGCCGTAAAGCCGCCGGCGAGGCCCGTAACAGCAGAAGAAAAAGCCTTTAGGCGGCCATCATCATCTGCCAAGTGTTTAGTCTGCATCTTGACATCTCCAAGTGTATCTTTCAGCTTCGCCGCCTCAACAGCCATGCGCTTGTACTCCTCTGTGTCCTGTTGACCATTCAAACGCATAGCAGCCATACTCGCAATAAGCTCTCTCATTCGACGCGTAAGGCGCAAAATCGTATTCTCCGATTTTTTGTGCTCACTCTCAAGCTCGGCCAAAGCGCCCTGTTCTTCACGCAGACATTTTTCGCAGGCCTTGACTTCTGCTGCCAATTCCTTTTGAGCACCCCCAGCCGGCATTTTTGCAAGTTGCATCTTATACTTTGCAAGTTGCACCTGTATATCCTGTACAACTTGGCGCTGCTCTTCGAGGCGAGCAGAAACCTTCTGTGCCGCCTCTTGCGCGCGAGTTTGAAAATCTGATGCCGCATTACCGGCTTTTTTCAGGCCCGGCGTCAGCTGATCACGAAAAAGGAATTCAATATCGACGTTCATACCTTATTTTTATTGAGTATTCTACGCTCGAATGATTTGAAGATAGAGACAGTGTCTTTCTTCTTTTCTTCTTGCTTTTTGGTGGTCTTATTAACATAGTGCGGCGCGTCGGCCAACATTAAAAGTAATTTCTGCCAAGGAATACCCCACATAATATACTTTTCAGACCACCCCGTAGTGGCCGCTATTTGCCATATCAGGCCGAAAGGGCTATGAGCGCTCTCGTAGCTTAACTCCCCTTCTTTTCGTGGCTCACCGGCATCAGTGGATTCGTCCGCTCGATGCAAGCGATAATATTCGTAAAATTTTCTGTGCCCTGGCATTTGATAAACTGCCAAAAAGCCAGGTATAGAAAGCGCTCGTCGACTGCCCAGCGCAGTACCCAGGCGAGCAGGTTTGCGAAGAGAAAAGACGCCACCGGCGAACGCAATACAGCTTTCGCCACAATGAGTGAAATCCCCTTGCCATGCTGCGAAAGGAAGGCTAATTGCTGCTCCTTATCAAACTCTTCCATTTCTGACGCCTTTACATTCATTTTCAAATACTCACGTGCTACACGAATGCGCGTGCCGAGATAGGGCCTTTTCATCTTCAAACGCAGTAAAACAGGCCGTTTAAGAAAAGGCAATTTCAAGGCTTTAAGTGGAAAAGAGACGCCGAGGTCGAGTAAGACCTCGGACGCCTCTAACTCTGCGTATTTACGCTTTTCAGCATCCATCTTAGTTAGGTTGATTGAGGTTGACGTCGACCCTCTTTGAAGGGTCTGCTTTCAGCGTAAAAGTGATTTTTCCCGTACGCGCTGCTCCTCCGGTGTTAGGGCTTGCTGTTACGTAAACACGTCCACCGCGAAACTCGAGGGAGAAACCTGCCGGCGGCGCGGACATAGAGAACTCACCCGAAGCCTCGATAACGATCATCTTCGTTTCGCCACCTTTTGCGAATGTAAGGCTTGTAGGCGTCGCTTTGATAAATGGTTTTGTAGGCTCGAAAGAGAAAGGGGAGGAACCATCAGCAGGCAATTCGATAGTCGCAGTCGTTTCAATGCCCAGTACTTCATCGCCGCCGAGGGTACCTCGAATCGCACCGTCGATGGTAGCGCGGGAAATTGAAATAGTCTGCCCTGTACCTGTTTGGATCTTTACAGCTTCCTCGATTACAACAACAGAAGAAGGCGAATTCCATTTGTCGCCCACGACTTCACCGCCAAGCAGCTGCTTGAGATTTTCAGGAATTAGCTCAATCATCGTGAACTTCAACTCGTTTGTTGCAGCCTTCTTGACAATTGTCTTTACAGGCGCATTGCGCACCTGCGCAGCCAGCAACTTGAACTTTTCGGCATTCTCGCCACCCCATTCAATACCCTTTTCGGCAATATAACCGACAAGGGTTCCACCGATGTAAACGGCATCGAGTAGCATTAAAAAGCCATCATTTGGTTTTTCCATAATCGTTTGTATTTAGTTATTTCAATTGTAAAATAAGACGCTTGATGCTCTTCCATTCAAGCACTAAGATAAGTAAGAGAATTGCCACTAAGAACATACTGCCGGGCGGAGTTTTTTTTACCTTTTTCTCCTTTGCAGAAATCTGTTTTTGAGAGGAATATCTGTACATATCGGCGATGGACCTTTGTTGTGATTTATTTGATAAAAAAGAGACTTCTCTATCGATGCTGTCAGTATATGCAGAAATAAGCAGATCAGGTTTGCCCGGAGGTGCATTGGCTCGCTTCCGCACGCTCAAAGTTAAGCGGCCGTGCCGCACAAAATACCCGGCATCAGGCGGTATGTCACGGAGGTTCTCCGTCGATAGGCTCAGACTCGCTGAATCCGCCCTCACCCTCTCTTTTGTTAAGATAAGCGTCTCTTGGGCGGCGGTATCCGCCGTCGTCCGCTGTATCGTCGATTGTGCCACGGTCGTTTCGTCCGTCGTGCGGGCGTAAGATGAGCTGCGGCAACTTGTCGCGAAGAGGGCAAACATTCCCATAATAACGACAAGATTGAGCGCGGCGAAACAACGCTTCAAAGCGGCCGATAGCATTGTGTAAATCACTGTTGTCATGTTGTAATTCGATTACTGTTTTCGACAAATCCTCATACATTTTTCGATACACCTCGTGCACCTCCTTATCTCTGCGGGCGTGCCTTAAAGTGCGGCTGGTAAGCCATAAAAATGCGCCGCCGAAGCCACCCGCCGGCAGCAACCAGGAAACGATCTGTAAGAGGACATCCGTCATTGTTATTTGTTGTTTTTAACTGAAGAAGCGTTCGGCTTCCCATTTTCTGCGCCGCTCCAACCCCGGCAAGGCTTTGCCGGCAGCGAAGCGCCATTTCATAAACTCTTTTTTGATTTCAACGGCAGGTGCCTTCGCGCGAATCTTTTGTAGTAAGCTTGAGCGCAGTAAGCGATCTTCGCCAAGATTGAAGACAAAGTCGACAAGAGCGTCGAATTGCCCCTGCGTCTTGCAGGCGCCCAGGCTGTTTACAAAACATTCGCAAGGCAAAAGGTCGCCGCGAAGCAAAGAAAGTGCCTGCTCGCGCGTTATCTTCTGCCCTGCACGTACGCCGGCAGTATGGCCTACGCCGATTGTCAGTACACCTGCAGGGCATCGATATGCCGTAAGTGAAAGCCCTTCAAAAGCTATCAGCTGCCGTATTAACATTTCACTCGATTTCATTTTTTTGATGATAAGGAAGAGGAGCGCGAAAGCGCCCCGCTTCCGTTTTACGCCGTAGTTGCCTGCAAGATTGCAGCTACGCCTTTTTTATCAGCCCTTCGACGAGTACCACCTGCGCGGACCAAGAAGGAGTAGACATCACCATACCACGTAGGATCACCCTCATTGCCATTCATGATAACTTCACCTAAAGCGCGACTTACACAGTCTTGTTGCCAAGCTAAGCCGGCGGCGCAGTCCGTACCTTTTCCGCCCGCACCGACAGCATTGACTGTCGTACCATCGCAAGCAAGTACAGTCGCACGACTCATAATATCAAAGCCGTAAAGATTACCTACTACTCCGCGTTGCGCGTCCGCACTGCTAAGGAAAGCGAAAGTCTGACTTTCAGTCAGGTCTTCAAGCAACTCATCATACATTTCTGCATCAAGTAACAAGAAACGACCTTGCTTAGACACGTTCTGCTTATTAAATAACGTAGACAGAGCACGCACGTCTTTCTTCATAAGTTTGCGTCGATTGCCGGTTGCAGAAGGCGTATGAGCAACAGCAGCAGCTCCTGTCGTCTTCAGGAAATAATCCGCGCTGTCCGGTGCCCATTCGCGAATAAAAAACTCTGCTACGCGATCGAACAGTGCAGCTCGGTCCATCTGTAGCACGCTTTCGCGCTTGTTGTAAGATATCTCTGCCTCCTCTGCGTTACGAATGACAATCGGGTCTGTCGTAAACTCGTGAAGATCGTATGCAATATCTGTATCTGTGCGTTGCTTCACAGCTGCAGGTAAGACACTTCTATCCATCTCCACCTTTGAGGCGCGACCCGCATTCGGAATATGCACACGCTTACCGTTCTCAACAAACACACTATCATTGACGGACTTTGCTAAAAAAGTGTTTTCTGCAAAAAGACCGTTAACGATCGCATCCTGCCAAATTTCTTTTTGTACTCCCATTTGCTAATTTTTTATTGGTTATTTCTCTTTGTATTCGACACCAAAGCGCTCTTTGAATTTCGCTTTATACAATTCAAAATCCTTATCGCGCAAGGCTGTAAGCTTCTCGGCTTTGTCGAGTTCATCCCACGATTTATTTTTGAAATCGGACAAATCGGTTGTTGTCCCGCTTTCCAGCGCGCCCGCCACACTGGCACGCTTAGGAATTGCCGAAAGCGTTTGCTTTGCAAGCATAAAGTCTTTATCAAAGAGAGCGAGGAAGTTTTCCTTACCTGTCGCATCGAGGCGCCCATCTTTCACAGCTGCATCAACGAGGGCAATGGCTTCTGCGCGCTGCGCGTCTTTCTTAGCCTTGTTGATTTGGTCGATGCTGTCTTTTAGCGTCGCGTTCTCTTTCTTCAGGCGCTCGACGTCAGACATCAATGTCTGCACTTTCGCTACCTGCTCGTTTTCGGCCGCCTGATCAGAGAGGCCTAAGATGAAATTCAATTTTCCCATACTCGTATTATTATAAATGGTTTTCTCATTTTTTACGGCCGACATAAGCTTGACTACAGCACCTTTGTCGGACAAATCAATACGCGCATTTGTTGTGCGATCGTAAAGAGCTAAAGCATTATGATTTGCCCCTATCGTGCAAATCGATGCTTCGCGCACCGTCCATTTTGTCACCGTGTCTTCCGTCTGTCCCGGCAAACGCAACAAAGGATCGGACGACGTTTCATCCACCCACGCACCAATAGAAGCTGCACGCACAAAATCATCGCCAACCTTACGCGCCACTTCAGCTGCGCGCGCATCGTTCATATCAAAGACAGCATCAGCCAGGATTTTGTCACCCTCAATGCGGATATTTTCCCATCGACCAATAGGCATTATCCAATCATCGTGATTGAGAAGCAGGACGGGATTTTTATAAAATTCCGTTAAATCAGCACCGCTTGTAAGCATTCTGAATCCATGTGTATTTACGCTTTGATCGTGAAGAATGAATGTTTTATTTTTGTTTGCCATTTTGTGTATTTTGCCGCAAAATTGCAATAGGTTTTCCGTTAAAACAAGTAGCTTTTTTTGCGTTTGGATATATTATATACAATTGCGCGTAAATATCCACCTGCGTACAAGAGCACTATTTTATACCTTATTTTAGGCCTATTTTTGCGAAAAAAAGTGCAAAATGGCAGAATTAACAAGACAACAAAAGAAAGAATTTGCTAAGATTCTTTATACAAAAGAGAACCTCACGCAGGAGGAAATAGCAGACCGAACAGGCGTTTCGCGCGTAACGGTAAATCGATGGATTACGGGCGAAAACTGGAAAGATTTACGCGCTTCTGTAACAATGATGAAAGAGGAGCGGCTAAAAGATCTCTATCGGCAATTTTCTGCCTTAAACGACGCCATTGCTTCACGACCGGATGGCGAGCGTTTTGCTACGCCGGCAGAAGCCGACACGATCGCGAAATATGCAAAAGCAATTGAAAAATTAGAGGGAGAAGTTGGGCTGTCTGACGTTATTTCTGTACTGCGAAAGCTGCTTGCGCATGTACGTGAATATGATTTGGAAGAAGCAAAAAGGATTGCTCCTGTTTGTGATAGTTTTGTAAATTCCTTTCTTAAATAAAATGCCTTTCAAAAAGCTAAAAAACGACGATAAAACGTCATTGAAAAAATGGAAAGAAGAAGTGGCGGCGCTGTTAGAAGAGAGCAGTATCGACGCCCGAGACACGCAAGTCGAAATTGAAAAGCGCAAACGCAGACTCGAAGCGGACGATGAAGCTTGGTTCGCTTATTATTTTGAGGCCTATGCTACGGCAGAGCCTGCGCCATTTCACAAACGCGCGACAAAGCGCCTGATGAGTCACAATAGATGGTTAGAAGTGCGGGCCTGGTCGCGCGAGTTGGCAAAGTCAGCACGCTCGATGATGGAAGTGTCAAAACTCGCATTGACCGGAAAAATAAAAAATGTATTGCTCGTATCAAATACTTTAGACAATGCTATGCGTCTGTTGGCGCCATTTATGGAAAACTTCGATAAGAATCCACGCATAAAGCAAGATTATGGTGAGCAGAAGACGCCCGGTTCGTGGGAACAAGAAGAATTTACATGCCGCTGCGGTACTGCTTTTCGCGCACTCGGTGCCGGCCAAAGCCCGCGTGGCAGCCGGCACAAGAACTATCGACCTGACCTCATCTTGATTGACGATATAGATACGGACGAGGAATGCGGAAACGACGATCGAATCGAGAAGAAGTGGAAATGGATTTCCGACGCACTTTTACCGACATTTTCCGTTTCTGGCAATTATCGAATACTCGTAAACGGAAATATTATTGCGAAAGATTGTAGCGTTACGCGATTTATCGAACAAGCAAAAAAATCACCAAAAATCGCGCATTATGAAATCGTGAATATTCGCGATAAAAACGGCCGGTCTTCCTGGTCGAAAAACTCTGAAGAAGATATTGAGACTTTCTTCTCGCTCTATTCTGAAGCGACCATACAACGCGAATTTTTTAACAACCCGCTATCCAAAGGCAACATTTTCAAAGAGATGGTTTGGGGAGAATGTCCACCACTACATAAGTTGACGTTTGTCATAGCTTATGGTGATCCCTCGCCTTCCAATTCAAAAAACAAGGCGACATCTTATAAAGCGTGCTTTCTGATAGGCTATTATAACGGTAAATTCTACGTCTATGACGGGCGACTCGATCATGTCACGAATGAAGAGTTTGTCGAGTGGTTCTACGACATGCGCGACGTTGTTGGTGAGAAAACGCAACTAAAATGTTTTATCGAAAACAACACGCTGCAAGATCCTTTCTATCAACAAGTAATATTGCCTCTTTTTGCAAAAAGAGGCGAGGAAAAAGGCTTCATAAGTATAACGCCGGACACTCGAAAAAAACCGGAGAAGTTCGACCGCATCGAGGGCAACCTTGAACCGATGAACCGGCAAGGGCGCTTAATTCTGAATATACAAGAAAAAGAGAATCCACATATGCAGCGATTGGAAGAACAATTCCTGCTCATATCACGCTCGATGAAGGCGCCGGCTGACGGCCCTGACTGCATCGAGGGCGGCTGGTGGCTTCTGAATGAAAACTTGATGAAGTTGGGAGAAGAATCTGTCATTATCGGTAAAAGACACACAAACAAAAAACGCTATTAGTATGGCATTTTTAACAGCAAAAGAATTACAGACGCATCTCTACAAAGAGAGCATTGACATCATTTCACGTGACAATGAACAGTTGCTAACGGCTGCCATCGATGCCGCCACGCAAGAAGCGTCAGGCTATCTCGGCGCCTTTGACCGGGCACGCATCTTTGCGGCGCGAGGAGATGAAAGAAATACTCTTTTACTCTTATTTATCAAAGATATGGCAGTTTGGCACTTCGTTAACCTTTGTAACGCCGGCGTCGAGCTCGATCTACGTGAAAAACGCTATGACCGGGCGATAGCATGGCTGCGGCAGGTGCAAAAGGGTGACGTGAAACCGGATCTTCCGATTATCGATCAGGACGGCGACGGCAAACCGGATGGTGCAGGAGAGTATTTATTTGGAAGTAATCCTAAACGAATTTTACACTTTTAATAATGGGAAAAGAGAATAAAAAATCAAATCGACAAACGATTTATAGCACAATTGTACTTAAAGCGCCGCAACGCAACGCGAGTGACATCGGAAAATGGCAAATGGCCCTGCGGTCTGCAGATGCAGACCGCCCGCGTTCGCTCTTCGACCTTTACGATAATCTGCTCATCGATGGCGTGTTGGCCGACGCGATGGATAAGCGCATTTTGGCGGTGACCAACTCGGAATGGATATTCCAAAACGTAGATGGTGAGGAAGTTGAGGAGATTACGAACCTGATGGAATCGATAGGCTTCGAGCAGCTGCTGCAAACCATTATGAAATCGCGCTTTTTCGGACGCTCTGCCTGTGAGTTCGATTTTTCGCAAGATAAGTTCGACGTTTACGATATTCCTGCAAAATACGTGGATATTAACCAAAAGGTAATCTTATTGCAGGAAAACGACCGGACAGGCGTCAGTTATGTAGATGATCCTTTTTTGTTGGTTGTCGGAAAGCCAAAAGATTTCGGCCTGCTACTAAAAGCCGCACCATATGCCATTTACAAACGCGGCGGCTTCGGCGATTGGGCGCAATGGATAGAACTCTTCGGTATGCCGCAACGCGTCGGAAAATACAACACTTACGACCCTTCAAGCCGGCGGCAGCTGGAAGAAGCCTTTGAGAAAGCAGGATCAGCTCCCTGGCTCGTTGTTCCAAAAGAGGCAGAGATAGAAACGAAAGAAACAAGCTCAGGAAATGGTTCCTCTTTTGACGAATTTAGAAAAGCGTGCAATGAAGAATTGCTGATCACCATTCTTGGGCAAACGCTGACAACCGTACAAGGTGATAAGGGCGCTCGATCACTCGGAGAGGTGCATAAGGAAGTCGAAGAAGGCAAAAATAAGGCAGATTTGCGCTTTGTGCAGCGCATCTTGAATACCTGTGTCGTACCTATGTTGGAAGCACGAGGATTTCCGGTGGCGGGTGGTAAATTCATTGCGCCAAGAGCTGCAGAAAGCCTTACCGTTACAGAAATCATGCAGCTTTCGGATATTATAGACATTCCGGTGAACTATCTGCATGAGAAGTATGCTATTCCTATTCCTGAAGAGGGCGAAGCGATTGCACAAAGGCGCAATTTAGGCCTGCCGTCTTTTGATGAAACAGACGGAGACGGAATGCCCGTGGCAAATGCAGATAAAGGATTTTGGCGGTCTTTGTGGGATTTTTTCGTAAAGGCCCCGGCACAAGTCGGGGCATCGAATGGAACAATCCGCACGAGCCTCAAGGATAGTACGGATTTAGATGACAGACTGATTACGGCAGTAGCAGAGGGGAATTGTAAAACCTTTTCTCCTGAATTATTTTTCTTCATCTTTAATGATCTTTTGAAGGGCGTTAAAACAGGATTAAAACAACCTTCGAACAACGCTGATATGAGCTTCGGGTATGGTCTGCAGGACGATGCCTTTATAACGGCTTTGGAGCAAAATATCATGCACTTTTCCGCTGCTAAGACTTTGTCGGAAATCCGGCAGCTGAATGAGGCTTTCAGGGAGAGTAAAAGCTACGAAGAGTTTGCGAAAGCAGCGAAAAGTATTTGCGGAAAATACAATGATGCCTGGCAGCGTGCAGAGTACGCAACGGCCACATTGACGGCAGAGAGTGCAAGTAATTATCAGCGCTTGTTGAAGAAAAGAAATCTATATAAATATTGGCAATTCCGTACAGTTGGTGATGATCGTGTAAGAAAGGAACATGAAGAATTGGATGGGCTTACACTCCCTTCGACCGACCCTGCGTGGGACAAGTTATGGCCGCCTTTAGGATTTCGTTGTCGTTGCTCCGTTATTCCGCTTTTAGCACATGAGGTCGACGTGGATATGGTAAAACGCTCGAAAGAGAGTTTGCAAGAATTTTTCAAAAGCGAAGAATGGAAAAAAGTAGCGGCGCAGCATTTTGATACAAATCCTGGTAAACGCAGCGAAATTTTCTCTAAAGATCAGATGTATATCCGCAAGTTCCCACACGTCGCGGCAAAAATGATGAATAAAATATCCCCTGCCACATGGGGAGTAGAGCAATCTATCAACAAATGTATTAAGCAAAGTAATATCAAGCGACCGGTTTATGAGGGTACTGCAGAAGACTGGTGGAGCAATGTAAAAAAAACTAACGCAAATGGAAATGAGCGTTGGGAAGTTAGAGATTATGCGGGTCGTACTTGGTACATGAGCCGAAAAGACTTTGATATACATTCCACAGATATAACGAAAACACGCGCATTCAGGACCATGTATCTTTCAACCGTGGAGGAGATTTTACAAAGTCCGGATGAAGTCTGGTTAAATTCTGCACTTAAAAACAGGCAAAGTGCAGAAAACACTCTTAACAATTGGGTATTTATAAAATATTACGATGATAAGGCGTTAGTCTGCGCTTGCAAGTTGGAACACGAAAAAATGGCTTTCAAAACTTGGTTTGAAGCAAAAGATAATACAATAAGAAGAGGTATTTTGATAAAAAAGTGGTAGTTTTTCCTTTCTCCGGTTTAGCTCATCACTTCCATACGATAGAGACCCATTTACTACCAAGGTTTTCCGCTCCTTAACGCCGGTGAAAGGACATCGCAAATATAGCATCTTATAATCAAACACGCAACAAAATGGATACAAAAACTTTCGAAAGATACCTCAAAAGATTACCTGAAAAGGTTTTGCCGGACGTGGCAGACATCGTCGCAGAAACGGCAACAAGTTACTTTAAGGATTCATTTCGCAGAAAAGGATTCGATGGAAACCCTTGGAGACCAGGGCGACCAAAATCGCGTGGCTCACTGCTCATCGATACGGGCGCACTGGTAAACAGTATACGGCCATCGGAAATTTCGACAAGCCGCGTTGTTATATCTGCAGGTAATAGCAAGGTCACGTATGCGAAGGTGCACAATGAGGGTTTTTCGGGTGGCGTAAACGTTCCCGCACACACGCGAAACACGCGCCGGGGAATCGTCGAGGTAAAAGCACATACACGTTATATGCGCGTGATAAAACGGCAATTTCTCGGCCCAGCAAAACAGTTGAATGAACAGATGTATAAACGAATAGTAAGACACTTACAAGACTTACTTAATGAAAATAAATAAGATGGATAAAGAACTCATAATTGCTATTTGTGAAAGACTTAAGGATGCTGTTCCACAATTGAGGTGGATAGACATCGAAGAGGGTCAACTTGATACAGAAGAGCGCCCTGCTGCTGCATGGCCTTGCGCATTCGTCGACATCGCTTATATAAACTGTGAGAGCGGAGCGGCTGGGAAACAAACAGTAACGGCAGAGATCAATCTGCGTATAGCTTTTCTGCGTACAGGCACGACAAACGCAGCAGCGCCGATAGAGGTGCGTAAAAAAGCGCTCGAAAAGTACGATATTATCAACAACATACATCAAGCGCTGCAATGGTGGGATAACGGCAAATTCGCGCCGTTACAACGAATTAAAGCGACATCTGCAGGATGTTACGACGGTATAAAGATCTTTAACATCGTCTATCGTACAAAATTTATGGAGTAGGAAATCGAAAGCCCGGATAAGCTTTCTCCAAATCTTCACAAGTCGGGCGCGTTTCTAATAGCTGATTTACATAATCATTTTCTTCGATTATGATTTGCGAAATTGTGCGCTCATCCAAGAAAAACTCACGTGAGGACAGCAGACTTAATGTATAATCAAAGCGATAATGACAGATTTCACTATAATAAAAGTAACGCGTTGCAAGTGTCTGATTACGACGGGCACGACGTTCTTCACGTGAAGACTGCCCATTTGTACGGACCGCGGCTGCAGAATTACGCCTACGCCGAGTCTGCTTCTGAGTTTCAGGATTGGTAGATATTTCGCTCATCGCAAGTAGGTTTTGTGAACAAAATTACGTATTTTATTTACAAATAAAAAGAGAATGGCGGAAAATCGTAAGAGACTCACCGCCATTTCTGAAAAGAGCAACATCAGATAAGCCCCAAACAGTTTATAAAAAGACTTTTTCCAATTGCAAAGATACTGATTCCCACTCTTATATCCTACAAAAACTCGGCTCTATTTTTACCCAGAAACCATTTTTATCTCGTTTATGAAAATAAAAGTTGGTCGCCGTTGTTCGAACTGTGTCGGATTCGCGGAAAAGTTCCATGATTTCGCGATATTCGTCATCAAATTTATCCTCCATGGAATAAAGTTTTGAGATGCTTTTGTATTCAAAATCTCCGACTTTATTACGTTCCAATAACGACATAGCAAGCTGATACATAGGATCCTCTTTGCCCTTATCCGACTTTTCTATATACCGCTCGAGATACTCGAGCAGACGAATGGCTGCCGCATTCGCGCGCTCATCAAATCCTTTTACTTTATTGAAAGATACTTCCAGCTTGAAATCGCCCTCTGTAATCGTGAATCCTTTTTGTTCTGAATTCTTGACTTTCCCGTATTCTTTCAGCGTGTCCAAAAAGGCGGCTGACTCATCAATCAACCACTTTTTGAAATCTTGCACGACATCTACGACCTCGGAGAGACGCTTTTCTACGTTTTGCATAAATTCTGTACGTAACGATTCATACGCTGCACGCTTCTTGCAACTCTCAGTGCGTGCCTCTTCTTGTAACTGTGCCAGCAGTGAAGCGCGTTCTTCTTTTGTAAGGTCTTGTACCTCTATTTTCTTGTTTGTCTCCATTTTTATTACTGTTAAAATGTTATTCAAATAGTTTGATAAGATCATCAATAGAGTAGTCGCTGTTCGTAAGTACGAAAGGACCTTTTCCGCCTGCTACTTCTATAAACAACTCCTTATTCTCCTCGCTATCAAAATCTTCATAAAAAGCCACAACGTCTGATTTGCGTAGCGCTATATAAAGGCCGTTCCCTAATTTGAGTTTTACGAATTTTACCATAACACTTTTATTCTTTGCTCTTTGCCTCTAACACAAAATCGCAACCGATCATTTTAACACTCGAAGAATATCTTACGATAGAATTTTCTGTGATGCCGAAATATGTTTTATCTCTTTCTATAATCTTCCTCATTAAGGCGTGAAGCTGTTCTTTCTGCTTTTTTATCGCATCTTTGTTCAACCACCCGGCCACAAAACCGTAAGTCTGGCTGTAGACAGTCTTCGTATCGTCGTTTTGCACAGACAATTTCACTGTAACTACTCCTACACAATTCGCAGGATGATCTATTTTTCTCATACTTATCAATTATTATTTATACAATCACTCTTCTCTCCATTCTTGCAACTCTATTTCTTGTTCAATCTCGAACTTCAGCTGCTCTAAGAATGCACAGTATTCTTCTGTACTCAATTCGCTTAACTCATTCTTGAGCTTTGCAAGGGCTTGTGCCGGACTTAACATACATGAGGTTGTTTAGGCATTACTACTATTACTTGCTCTTCTGTATCATTTTTGCGATGTTTCAGGCCGCCTTTTCGCTGAATCATACGCAGACGTAGATACAGTTTGCGTAGCTCGTCTTCGTCCAGCTGTGAAAAACGCTTTCCCGCGATCTTCTGACTTTGGCAGAAACTGTTTACAGCCGACCAATCCGATGTATCTATGCCGCATTTTTGCATAAGATGTAAGACGGCTGATCGCTCAGCGCGCAAGTTCGTCATATCAACTTTATGCTTTATCTTCGACTCGACACAGATGCAAAGGCGGCGATACTCTGCCGGCGTCATCTCACGCAAACTGCTCGTGCGATTATTCGTGAATTGCCTGACCAAAGAGGCCTTCAGATCATTAGCATCACAGTGAAGTGGAAGCTTGTTAAAGGCGCCATAAAATCGGCCGAAATTTTCTATTTTACTCTTAAGTACGATCTTTGTAATCATATTTGCGTATTTCTTCAATTTTTAATTCTCCGTAAAAAACCTGCGCAATGCTTCCTTAATTACCCCCACAGCCTTTTCGGCTTGCTCCTTTGTTCGGAAATAATTCCCGGAATCATAAAGTCCACAGTCTATTTCATCGTTCGCCTCAATGTGTGATTCTACCACATAATTGTCTAAAAGGTAAAAATATTCCTCGCCAATGGTCGCGCGCCATTTTTTCTTCTCAATCCTCTTTTCCTTCGCATTCCATTGCAAACCCTTCTCTCTCATTTTGTCGAAAAGCAACTGTTTTTCTTCCGCTGTGGCTAAAATAGGATCAGCGTTTCCAAAACGACTATTTGTTGTGCTTTCACAAATCTGCATGAAAACATCTAACCCTACATAAAACATATTGTACCCTTCGTCGTCTTTTCCTTTAAAAATGAAAGGACATCTAAAATTGTTGCTTTTTTCTACGATGACAACAATATCCCCGTCCTTGAGCTCATTTCCTTTCTGCTCAATAATAATTACTCTGTCATCTACTACAGCCTCACATCCATCAGGAATAGGGAGACGATCCCCTTGTTTCAATACTATTTCCATAATTCTATAGCTTTTTCTTTCCAATGTTACGAAGATTGGAAAGGATTTTAATTATTTCCCTTTCCCCCAATCTATAATGATTTTCGCATCGAGTCGGCCACTGCCACCGCACACCTCGCAAGGTTCTTTGATGCTTTCGCCAAACTCGTCGTAATCCTCGAAATGACCATTGCCGTTACAATAACCGCACACGTGGCCACTACTCTGCAGGTTTTCAACCGTATAGCCGGGCATAACCCATTCTGCGGACAATTCGATAATCTTGATCACTTTACTCATAATATTTCAACAGGTTATATGTTACAAAATACAGGTCTATGCCTAAGCTGCGCGACCAATCAAACAGGTCGCGTACATAAAGCCTCAGTAGCGTATTGCGTGTCTGCTCGCCGGTGGAAGTAGTCAGATATTGCAGCAATGAATAAGCATTCTCTTCAAACGTCTTGCTGCGAAAATCGTGATACCCCGCCAAGATCTCCCCGCCGTGACCGAACAATATATTGTGCGTTTTGAAAAAAGAGAGCGTAACCAAGAGCACACTTGCAAAATGCTCATCCAATGTGCCCTTTGCATAATGCTTGAAAATTACTGCACGCTTGCCTTCATCTTGCGCGTTCTCCATGCCGATCTCACAAAGCCTTGCTTTCATAAGTTCGCACGCGCCGCCACTTCGCGCCATCTCGAAAAGCAGGCATGCCAAATTGAACAACTCATGATTAAGAGAGCGTTTTTGCTCCGCTACCGGGACGCGATCAATCAGCGTATTCAGGCAATTCGCCGTCAGCTTTCGTCCCGGATGATAATGTAATTCTATCATATCGATTTCTATTTTTCTGTAAACTTATCCAAGGCAGCGGCCAAGTCTTCACCCCATACCTTCTTTGCTTTCTCCTCCCAAATCACATAGCGATCTGTCGCGCCGTGGAAACGACCTTTACTGATGGCCACATAACCTTTGACCAGGATCTTCATGGTCGCGTCGTACATCACAGATTCAGCCGCTGCACCGCGTGGTTTGTCGCCGATCGCGTGAGAGATGAAGATGAGCAGCTTGTCTTTGTGAGCCTCCTTGAAGCGCTGATATTCTGCGTATCTCATCCGCGTGTACTGAAAACTGTCGATAACAACGATGTCGGGGCTTTTAGGCCGTCGTAGCCGCTCACTCAAATCAGCCATGTTTTCGCGATTGAGCAGGATAACGCGGCGCGACACCTCTTTCATACCGACCCGAACAAAAGATGCTTTCATCGTCAGGCTGTCTCCTTCTTCCAGGCTGTCATAAGCCACACGGCCGTATTTTGCCAACTCCTTGCAGAGTTCGAGCACGAAAGTCGTTTTTCCGCTGCCGCTCTTGCCCCAAATAAACCACACCCCTGTCCGGTCGATTTCTCCGAAAGCTTCGTGCCATTTGCCGGAAAGGCGGTAAGTTGGCTTTTCCAATGCATAGACATCGTTTACCGATAGCGCGCGCTGCAGGCGCCTTGTTCCGTCGTTGTTCGTCTTCCGTTTAACTATCATTCGAACACTATTTTATCACTTCCCGCATGCGCCGCGTCTTATGTACGGCTTTCTTCACTCGGCGCAGATCGAAACCGCACTCCTCTGTTTCTCTGATGATGGCGGACAATTCCTTGTTCGTTTTAATTCCGTTTGCATCGCAGACCAAAGCCACATCCTGCGGACTTGTCGGCTCGAGCTCGAAAAACTTGCGGCCGATACGGCTGTCGATCTCATTGTAGCCTTTCTTATCGTAGCGCAAACCCATCTTCATTCTGCGCTTAATGTAAGAGGTGGAGAAAAAGACGATGCCGCAGCGATCCTCCAGCCGATTGTACAAGTCGATGAAGTAATGAAATACGCGCTCGCTCAGTTTGTCTGCTTCGTCGAATAGTAAGACCGGTTGATCAAGCTGCACGAGTGCATCTATGATGGCATCTAAGCTGTCGCGCAGCGTAAATCCGTCCGTCCTGATGCCTACGCGGCGCGCAATGTCGCGAATAAAGTCGCCGCGCTTCATATCCTCTGAACATAGAATGTAAAAGGCCTCTGCGTGCTGCGTTGCATATTGTCGCGCCGCCGTGGTCTTGCCGCACCCGGCTTCGCCAACAACCCACGTCACGTTGTGCCAGCGCTGCGCATCGTCCATCGCGTAGTGCAGTTCTTGATTCGATGCCGTGGCCACGATCTGCCAGTCTTCGGCTGTCTGTGTGCTTGTTTGCGACTGTATGTTGCGCCACATCTCATCGCTGATATTCTCCCATTTGCCCGATAAAATCGCGCTGATCGTGGCCGAACTCGTACCGCGAAGGCTCTGAGCAGCCTTGTTTTGTGATGGATACTTCGCTACATAGTTGCGCAGCGATGCTCTGATGGCTTCTTTTTGTTGATTTTCCATTGTCTTAAATTTTTCCTGCTGTTTTACGTAGATCTATTTTAGGTGCTTTGATTTGATTGACCGGCAATTCTGCTTCCCCGTCATCGTCGTTGTTCAGCCAATCTTCTTGAGAGAAGTTTTTTGTATAGACGCCCTTCTCGAAGTCGATGGCCGGCTTGCGATATTTTGCCACACGCCAATCCAGCTGACGCTCGATCTGCTCTTGTGCGTGTTTGCCCGCGCCCTTTAGGCGGGGAGCACTCAGGCCGTGTTGTTCAGGCGCAGTGCCGTTTTCATATTCGATGGCACGCGCAGCCACCTGGCGAATGATACGATCCTGCATGTTCGCTTCCTGCTCTTTGCGTAAGAACGCGTGATCCTTCGCCGTCTGATCCTGATGCGCGCGCTGCACGAGGAAGTACTCTTCTGCCGTACACTCGAAACGTTTGCTGCCGTCAGCCTCTTGCCGATAGAGACGCACGCTGCTCATATCGTAAGGATCGTAAGCCACAACAAAGCGGCGATAAGTGTTGCGCCTGCGCCACTCGTGATCAATGTCTCCGTTCTTATCAAAAACCTCATAAGTGTAGGGGCGCCCCTTGACGGTAATCTTGATGCCTTGGTCGGTGAAAGTGACCGGCTGCTTGGTGCGACACCAAAACATCTCTACCATATCGTAGATAGTCACCTCCTGCGTCTCTTCATTCACGCTCTCGTTATACATGTCGATGCGGCGTTGGCCGGTGGCCGGATGCGGCGCCTCGTTCCAGCGTCGGCGGGCATCCGCATAAGCGTCTTTCAATTCTGCAAGCGTATAAAGCTTGTCTTTGTTCGCCTGCAAAAACTCAACATTCGGACGGCTGCTCTTCTTCACCGCGCCCATATTCTGACCGGTAAATCGCCAATCTTTATGCAGTTCTGAAGACTGAAAGCGGCCGAAAATGCTCTCTATCGTCTTCGATTCGCCATTGTACGGCATCGTCGGCCGATGCATTGTCGCAATCTTTTTCAAGAAGCCGCTGCTGGTGTTCTTCTTTTGTCCGCCCTGGTTGTCTGTCACGAACTCGAAAGGTTTATGCTTCGCCGTTTGAATGGCCATCCTGAGCGCGTGGTATTGTGCAATGTAGTCCTCCGTGTCGCTGATGTGATAGCCGAGCATCACTTCCGTTGCAGCGTCGATCACTTCATAGACGCAGGTCGTACGCACTTTACCGTCTTCGTCCTTGTAGTAGAGATTCAGCTTTGTGCCGTCGCCGTACCATAGCGAGTCGCGGCGCGTCGGCAAGGCGGTCTTGTGCTTGCGGTTGAAGCGCTGGCGCGATTCCTGTTCGCCGTGTACGGCGTCATACCATAGCGGCTGCACTTCCGGAGAGTTGAGCCACTTCTTCAGACCGCTCAGGCTGCGGATGGGCTTCCAGCCGCGTTCTGCGGCGATTTCGTTCGCTTTCTCGAAAAGCTGCCGGTCGGTATAGACCGGTACGCGGCTGCGCTTCAGGGCGATAAGCAGGCGGCCGAACTCTTTCGTAATCTTCAGCGTATTGAAGTTGCCTATCTTGCCGGAGATGAGCGAAGCATACTTCTTTTCCTTGAAGGCCTTAACCTTCTCTTTCAAGCGGGCCGTGTTGGCCGGAAGAGTATGGCCGTAGCTTTCACGAAGCTTCTCGCTACTTTGAGCCACGACGTCCCATACGCCGCCCATCGTGATGCCTAACGCTGCGCGCAGGCCTCTGCATTCGTTCATTCTGCTGATCAGACGGCGCAATACGCTCGCATTGATCGTATACTCTTCGACCAACTTTGCCGTAAGATGCTTGCGCTCGCCGCCGACTTCGTATGTGTACTCTTCGTAGAACTCACGCGCCGCGCTGTCCAAGCGAACTGTTTCCACAATCATTTGCTCTTTTACGACTTTTGCCGGATCACCGTATTTCTCGATGAACGGCCGTTTGTATTTCTCGGGAATGGAAGTCCAGGCGTATAGCGCCTCGCAACCTTCACCGCCACCGCGACGAACACACTCGATGTTCTTGCGAGCAACTGAAGACCATAACGTATTTTTTTTGATGATGCCATCAGTCAGTTCGGAGAAGCTTACGCACAATATTTTGTTGTGGTATTCCATAGTTTAAGAAGATCTATTTATAAGCGGCGACCTCGGTTTGAACTGCTTCAAGTTCCTCGAATGTCTTGATGACCACTGTTTTGATGAGAGCGCGATCTTTATCAAGGATGGTTGTCTTCCCGGTATGCTTATCCAATATAAGTCCGCACCCATTCTTAAACCTCTGCACCATGCCTCCGTTGCTGTCGTGAATGGTCTCCTCGATCGGCAGATCCATACGTAGCTCACCACCAAAATGCTTAAGAGCTGTATAGCGAATCTTGCGTATCAAGTCGCTTTCTTTTTCAAAGTTCAGAGCATAAGTTACAAGTGCATTGGAAATACCCATGCCTTCTCTGAGCTTCTTTCGCTCTTCCCTGCCTAAATAAATGTACTGTCCCATTTCCTTGTTTTATTTTTTTTGTGATTGAACTTTCTGTTCTCAAGTGCCTTTTTTCGTAAATTTGGCACGTTTGAATCATTAACACGCTGCAAAAGTAGACAAGAAATCTCGATTATGCAAGAAAATAGACAAGAAAAATCGCCCATCAAGCAAAAGATATTGCTATTCCTCGAATATTCAGGCGTTTCTCTTTATGAATTCTACAAGAAATCTAGAGTAACAAGAGGCATTTTAACTCAACCCACAGGCATTAGCGAAGAGAATATAGCAAGATTTCTCGCCTACGCCCCCGAGGTAAATCCATCATGGCTCCTCACGGGTAAAGGTGAGATGTTGAAATCAAACGATATAAAAAGAGACGAATCAACTGAGGGTGCAGTATCCTTTGTACCAACAGTTGGAAAACCTTATTATGATGTAGATTTTCTTGGAGGATTTGATGATGTCTTCAATGATCAGACCGCGATCCCAATGCACAATATTATTATACAAGGGTTTGAGAGAGTGCAACTCTGGTGCAATGTCTCCGGGCATTCAATGGAGCCGCAAATCAACCACGGAGACATAATAGGCTTGCGAGAATGTACGGTTAACGATATTCAATATGGAGAAGTGTACGCAGTAGTATTAGATTCGCTCCGCACAATTAAGAAGATTCGTAAAGCATCTGATCCGGCGATGCTACGATATATACCTATCAATACAGAAGACTTTGACGAACAAGAGTTTGCAATAAACCGCATCACCAAAGTATATGAAGTGATAGGAAGTATCAGTAAATTCTTTTAATACGATATAATATGAAAGATTTTAATCTTGATTTCTTACAGAAGGAAGTAGGAACAAAGTACAATGACATGGTAGGTCTTGCCGCTTTGGATGGGCATTCATCAACAGTAGAACTTCAAGACCTTTGCAAACAACAAGGGGTAGATTTAGACAAGTATGATTTAGTCGGCCTTGAGTTTCTTGATGGAGAAACTATAGGTAGGTATCCAATATCTGTCATCGCCTTATTGACAAAGAAAGAAGAAGAATTAGATGCAGAAACAACAAAGATATACAAGAAACGTTTCTACATAACTTACAGTGATTTGGGGAAGTATATAAAGAGATTGAATTTTGCTGTTGCTTATAAAGACATTGCAGCGAGGATAATCAATCCGGAATTTGTTGATATGTGATAGAAGGCAAGAGGGGGAACATTAAAGTCCCCTCTTCAAATCTCCTAACATACCAAGAAAATATCCCATCATATCAGACAGCACATCCAGGCATTCTTTTTTATCCTCACTTATTATTGCCTTTATAGCGTGGTCTCCTACACATTCCATCCTACTGATGAAATTCTCACGAGAATCACATTTTGCTAATTCCTTAAAACCTTTCTCTTCATACCATTTGAAACGCTGTAGCATTTCTTTTTTATAATCAATTGACATACACACAGAGACTTTTTTTGTTATTACGCATACAAAGATAGAGATATATTGCTATATATAAGATACTTACGCTCAATTTCTTTCCCAAAAACCCTGCACATATTGTGGAATAAGCCCCCCCCTAATCCTACTTTTCAGCCCTATTTTTACACGTTTTGAGGCCTTTTGCCCCCTCAAATCCACCATCTAAAGTGTTAAAAATGCACGGCCAAATGCACGCCCTCTCGTTACATTTCGTTTTTCCACGCACGGCCAAACGCACGGCCAAATGCACGCCCTCTCTTATTTTTAACACTTTCGCATCCCACAGAAACGGACAAAAACAGGGTAGGTCACGCAAAAACAGCCGGCAAACTGTTTGAAAACTGTCTGCCGGCCGTTTAATCTTCGTTTAATCAGCGTTTTAAGACCTCACTGTCTTGCTCTTGGAGCGTATCAATTCCCCCGCTCGTATCACAGCTTTCCCATTCAGCACCACGCCCCCTTTGCTCAATCCGACGCGCTCGAGCGAACTCTGTTTTATCCCAATCTCTTCTGCAGTAAGCACGCTATAAATAGCCGGAATGGAGCCGAAATAATAATTATGTCGTCCCTTCAGCAGCTGAACATGTATAACCTTAGTCATAACCTTAGAATTTATGGCAAAACTACAAAATAAAAACTATATACGATATTTTTACAGCAAAGAAATATCAAACCCCCAAAAAAGAAAGAGGGCATAAAGCCCCCACTCAAACACCATTCAAGCCGCCCCTACACCCCCTATCTCTACACAGGCAACAATTCCCCCGTCCGACACACAAAAGCCCCTAAAACACCCCTCAAACGCCCTCAAAACACCCCTTATCTCCTCCAATGTAACATTCCCCCGCTTAAACACCATTCAAACCACCCCAAGATGTAACACAAATGTAACACGAATGTAACATCTCGTTTTTCCTTTCTCCTCCCTCGAACTTACTTAACTATCTCAAAATCAAACTAAATCAAAAACCCTCTTTTTCACATCTCGTTTTACCCCCCTTATAGGTCAGTATCATCAAAGTCATTTAGACGTCGACTTATAAATAATGTGTTATCCGCAAGGTGTTGTTTTGCAAAAAGGCGCAATGGATAATTTGGGCTGTTTAGCCTTACAAATTATCCATTACGCCTCAAAATAAAAGAACGTCTTACGCAGTTAATATCTTGCGTGCGTGAAGCAGACTTTCTTCCGTAGGTGGTTTAACGTCTGTAAGTGCGTAGGGCATTCCTAATTGCTCCCATTTATAGACGCCTAAGGCGTGATAGGGTAGCACTTCTACACGCTCAACATTGCTTAATGTATCAATAAAAGCACGAAGTCCGTATAGTGCCTCGTCATTATCATTGATGCCCGGCACCAATACGTGTCTTATCCATACCGGCTTGCCGATCTCAGAGAGATAGCGGGCACAGTCGAGGATATTCTCGTTGCCCCAACCCGTCAGTTGCTTATGGGCTTTGCTATCAATATGCTTGATGTCCAGCAGAAGCAAGTCGGTATACTTCATTAACTCTCCAAAAGCTGAGAAAGCGGCCGCCTCCCTACTGAAAGGTTGAGCGGAAGTATCCAGACAAGTATTGATGCCTAAGTCCTTAGCTTTGCGAAACAGTTCGGTAAGTGCAGGCATCTGCAGCAATGCTTCACCACCGCTCACCGTGATGCCGCCTTGCTCTCCCCAGTAACTTTGAAAGCGTTGCGCCTGAGCTAAGACCTCATCCACAGAGCGAAGTTGTCCACCCGCTCTGCTCCACGTATCCGGATTATGACAATACTGACACCGCATCGCGCATCCTTTAAGAAAGATCACGAAACGTATTCCAGGCCCATCCACCGAACCAAAAGATTCGATGGAATGGACCTGAAGCATACTGTCAGTAGTTTGTAATTTGGAATTGTCTGTTTGATGAATATCCACGTTACATAGAACCATGTGAGCGACGTGCAATAACATCCAACTGCTGTTCGCGTGTAAGGTCGATGAACTTCACCGCATAGCCGCTCACACGGATCGTGAAGTTAGCATACTCTTCCTTCTCGGGGTGTTCCATACAGTCGATCAGCTTATCTACGCCAAAGACATTCACGTTCAAATGGTGTGCGCCACGATTGAAGTAACCATCCATCACGCCTACGAGCGTATTAATGCGTTCCTCATCATTGTGGCCAAGTGCATCCGGGCTGATTGTTTGCGTGTTGGAAATGCCGTCAAGCGCATACTCGTAAGGAATCTTCGCCGTTGAGTTCAACGATGCCAGCAAACCATTCTGCTCTGCACCATAAGAGGGGTTTGCACCCGGAGCGAGCGGTGCGCCGGAAGCACGACCGTCGGGCGTGTTACCCGTATTCTTGCCATATACCACGTTAGAAGTAATGGTAAGAATACTTGTCGTCGGCTCAGACTTACGATAAGTATGGTGCTTGCGAATCATACTCATGAAAGTCTTTAACAGCCATACAGCGATTTCATCGGCGCGGTCATCATCATTACCATAGCGCGGGAAGTCGCCTTCTGTCTTATACTCTACCGGGAAGCCGGTCTCGTCACGGATAATATTGACTTTGGCATACTTAATAGCCGAAATAGAGTCAACTACGTGACTGAAGCCTGCAATACCCGTTGCGAAAGTGCGACGCACATCGGTGTCGATCAGTGCAAGTTCGGCCGCCTCATAGAAGTACTTATCGTGCATATAATGGATAAG
>OHLM01000150.1_pt1 | contig 31976 bp, 31 predicted proteins | sample 1569101 | NCBI WGS metagenome assembly OHLM01 (sample SAMEA3879558, study PRJEB24766) | human gut metagenome | biome: human-associated habitat; feature: feces | place: USA | collected 1985/1987
AAAGCAGACTCGATGAAATAGGAATCTCTCACTTCTATAAGTGGGAGTAGTTCAAATACAATTAAGTTGAATGGCGGAGCAATACGCTTGCCAAAACACCGTATATTTGCATCAGAAGAGGATGCAAATAACAGTCTGATGAAAAATAAAGGTGTCTGTTCACGAAGACATAAGAGCCCTTACGATTATATGTAAAAAGAAGGTTTACCACCTTCTTTTTTTTATTTCATTTTTGCGGCTTATCAACTCTATTTTTTTATAGGGTATCTCAATTTTAGCATGTTTAAACTGTTCAATAATTTCCATACGGATATCACTGGAAGCCTGGAAGTTATCAGAAACATTTTTAGTCCAAACGGTAGCTTTTAATACAATCCCAGTTTCAGTTAAGTCCTTAACAATGACTCCAGGATTATGGTATTCATTCGTTATTACTAATGGATGATTTTGGATGATTGAGTCAAACACAGATACGGCTTTTCTTATGTCACTTTCATAAGATATTGTAACTTCTAAATAATTTCCGATGACAGAATCATCATAATTGGAGTTCTTCAATATTTCATTATTGATTACACTATTTGGGATGACGATACGCTGGTTATCAAAACCCTTAATGACAGTATGACGTAATGTGATTGTTTCTATGATGCCTGTAATATTTGAATTCACAAGGTTTACACGTTCTCCTATATCAAACGGCTTAGCAACAGATAACATGAGCCCACTAATGATATTATTTAAGGTTTGTTGGGCTGCAAATCCAGCAACGGCAACAAATAATCCAGAACTCTTTAAAATGGACTTGAAAATTTCCTTTGTATTTTCAAATTGCATACCAATCATACTTATTGCTATGAATATGATACAGGCCGTTATAATGCCTGATAGGAAATTAATATGAATTTTATTCTGTTTTTTTAGAATCCATTTGAAAATTTTCTGATTAGTACGGATAAGCACGATGCTTACTATGATTATCATGATTATTTTTTTTGTAGTATCCATATATTCCTCCATACAATAAATATGTAAGAAAAATGGTTTTCTTTCATTTTCATTAAGAGATGCAATATAGAGGGAAATATGTTAAAATAATATAATATAAAATTCATGAAGGAAAATGTTATGACAGGGCTGGATGCTTTAAACGAATATAAACAAGAGATTGAAATGGCAAAACAAACATTTAATAAATCGTATGCATTTAAAAGTATCTTATATAAAATGAAGAACAATAAGGATTTAACCCTTACCATATGTGGAAGGCCTGATCAAATACATGATTTTAATAATTATCAATTAAAACCTGATACATTAAACCTGGACTTGATTGCAAACTGGTTGATTACTCGAAATATGGCGGGTGTATGTGGGCTTAACAAAACCTGTTTTTCTCCAATGCTATATTTGTTCGTTAAAATATTTAACAGAAAAATGAGTAAAAATGGATTACTGCTAAATCTTGATTATCTATTTTTGTATGGTTTTTTAAATAGTACAGAGAATATAATCCATGATTACAACTTGAATTATGAGGAGGTCAAACAGTCATTAAACACAGTACAAAATCTTTTAGATAAAATTTAATGATAATAATAGGACTGCGAACCTAACAGAAACACCGAAGAAGAGGATCTTCTTGCAAAGTATTCAACGCCAGATGTCGATGATGCTTTGGCAGAATTAAAAAAGAAAATGGGAATGATTTAACTGTAAAATGTAAGACGCCTTCGGGCGTTTTTCTTTTACGTATATTATAAAATTACATATTAATTATAAAGAATAAAAGGAGAAAAATATATCAGATAAATTAATTGCTATTTCAGATATATCGGATTGCATGGGAAACAAGATATTTGGCTATGTTGATGAAGACATGATGGGATGTCTGATTTTTTGTGATATAAATGCCTATGCAAACTGGCAACATGATTGCAAATATATATTTATTGCAGAATCAGGCAAAATGATAACAAAATTACATACAATGCCGCCAAACGAAAAAATTCGAATACACAAGATGAATAAGTAAACAAAATAAATAACAGAAAGGGTATAAACAATGAGTACATACGCAACACATTATGCCATATTAGGCTATGATTTTTCAAGTAAGAGATCCGAAATGTTAGATAATAACTGGATTTGGACTCAAGAAGGAGAAGAATGGACATGTAAAACAACGAAAGGAAACATACAGTTATTTACAGACCCGATGAATGGAGCTGATTTATACTTTGGCTACATATTATCGAGCAGAGATGATGAAAGTGAATGGATGGAATCAATTGGAATAGAAGATATTATTAGTAAGAAACCTTTGGTTGATGAGGCTCTAAAAAAGATTAATCTACCCATCCCGGATGATTTGCCAAAATATGAAATGATATTTTTTACTGAATGGAGGTAAAAGATGATATATACGAGTTATTTTGCAAAAACAAAAAAATTGCCAGACAGTATTGTCCCAATATCAATTGCCGGAAAATCACCGGCCGGATATGAAGGCCTTGAATATAAAAAATTGGCTCCTAAAATTGGATTTTATAAAGAGTGGAAAGAATCTAAGGATAATGATTACTATGTTAAACACTTTAAGGAAGAAGTTACTGATATATTGAATCCTCACAAGGTGGTATCAGAACTGGTTAAGATGGCTAGCGGAAAAGATATTGCATTGATCTGTTATAAAAAACCGGAAGACTTCTGCCATCGTCATTTAGTTGCAAAGTGGTTGCGAGAAGCTGGATATTTTATAGAAGAATGGGATCTAGAGATGAAAATAAATGAAGTGATTATTTCTGTGACTGGACATCGGCCAAATAAACTGTTTGGATATGATATGCATAATGAACATTACACCTTGATGAAAAAGTATTTTAAAGAAATGTTGATTAAAATGAAGTGTACCAAGGCAGTGTCTGGTATGGCATTGGGCGTGGACCAGGTATATGCAGAGGCGGTTGTGGAATTAAAAAAAGAAGGATATGATATCAAACTGATTGCGGCAATTCCATGTCAAAACCATCCATGTAAATGGCCGAAACAATCACAGGAACACTATCATGAGCTTTTAAAACATGCAGATCAGATAACACTTGTATCCAATATCCCATATGAACCTTATTTAATGCAAGTAAGAAACGAATATATGGTTAACATCTCAAATGAAGTTATTGCTGTTTGGGATGGTACAAAGGGTGGTACTGGAAACTGTGTAAAATATGCAGAATCGATTAATCGTCCAATTACAGTTGTAAATCCAAAATCTTTTAACTAAAGCTGCCTAGGCGGCTTTTTTAGTGAAAATTATTTTTACGATACGGATAATATATCATACTATTTTAAAATACGAAAGGAATAAATAGAATGAAAAAATATTTAGTATTAATAGGTTTAGTAACATGTATGAATGTGATGTTAGTAAACGCAGGACCACCAATCTTAGCAGACAGCAATATTGTAGCCACAAATTCTAATGCAACAAAAAAATTAGACCAGCTAAAAGAAGTAGAGTCGTTAGCAGAAAAATATAAATCCATTGCTTCTGAATCTGAAAAATTTAACGATACACGTAAAGAAGTCATGGTTTATATTAGGAGCAAACAATACAACTCGTTTGCATGGGAGATTTGTGCCGGTAAAGAAAACATTGGTTTTACAAATTTTATAAATGGCGAGGATCCAAGTTTAAAATCTCTTCGGAATTATAATATATTTGAGACTCCCTATATGAACGAAAAAAGTCAGTTTGTACATATGATAGGTGCTATTAATATGGCTTACTGCGGATTTGGTGAACTTGGAAGTTGGGCTGGTGATTTAGTACAGATGACTGGCAACCTGAAAAGCAGGTATAAAATTAATAATGACCTAAATGAAGCAGCTAAGTCATTGTTATGTGGAAACAGTCAATTTACAAAAGAAGAAATGATTGCAGATATAGATGCAATTAATATAAATACAATGCTATCTGAGAATGAGGAACTGGCATTGTCAGAGGCAATGGATCAATATTATTTGTACCTCTATGACTGTGAACCAGAAGAAAGATATGATCTTTATATCAATAACCAGTTTAAAACTCCGGTTATTTCATATGAAAAACTATATAACGAAGTTGAAAAAATCTTAAAAGAGGATGCTCTTGTAGATATGTTATTTGGAAATTACAAGATCAATCTTCAAGAAGAGTCTGACATCCCATATGTAGATGCAGCAATCAAAGCTTTTACAGATTATATATATCTTCATTGCTCAGATGATATAAAAGTAGATGATTCTTATTTTGATAATATAGATAACACACAGACGAGTGACAAACCAAATTCTTCCGGTTCATCGTCTGGAAGTTCTTCTTCAAAAAATTCCGTAAAATCAACAGTAAATCCAAAACAAACCGTAACAATGGATGGGACATGGGTATTAGAAGACAGTAAATGGAAATATATTGGGACAATGAACAATCCAGCAATTGGCTGGCAGTACTTATCATGTGGAGACCAGGCCTATTGGTTCTATTTCGATGCAAATGGAATCATGCAGACTGGATGGATAACGGACCATACAGGCCAGACTTTTTATTTAAATGAAAAGTCAGATGGATATAAAGGAAAAATGGTGACCGGATGGAATCAGATTAATGATAAGTGGTACTATTTCAATGAAGTCTCTGATGGAACAAAAGGAAAGCTATTTTTAGATTGTGTTACACCGGATGGATATATAGTTAATAAGGAAGGTGTATGGAATACTTACTAAATATAAAAAAGCCGTAGAAACGGCTTTATTTTTTTTCATTAACCGTGATATCAGGCTTTCCGGTACCATTAAAATTAATGTTCATTTCGGCTTCGGAATTTTCTTGAATGTTTTTCTTTACAGAAAACCTGGCCAGAAAACTATATATCCGGTTAATTACACTTACGGTTTTTAATATTTTTTTGAAACTTTTATAATCTGCTTCTGTCAGCAGGTTACAACCACAAAGAGGACATGGTTTATTGACATAACTTGGATAGTCCTCTACAGATATGCTATCGTCTCGATAATTACAATTTGGATTATCACATTTAAGACCACCCATTTGTTTGATTTTAATTACTTCCATTTTTTCTCCTTTACTTTATTCATGAAACTGCTCCATACATCGTTTTCAATATTATAATGTTAAAAAGATAAGCAGAATAACGAAATAATTCCATGTACAAAGGTTAGAGGGTGAATTTTAATATTCCTAAAATTTTCATCTCTTATTTATTTGCCCAATTAACCAGGACTTCATGTTCACGACAAATTTCTTCTAATATGTCCATAGTTACAAGAAATTTTCCATCTTCAAATGTATCAGCTATAATTCCAAGATTACTTAAATATCCATCAACATGAACTACCACTACTTACACATTTGCTTAGAAGTAGTGGTTTCTTTTCTATCTAAACAACTGGTAGTTTAATGGTTTCAAGATGCTTCTATTACGCTGAAAACAGCTCTTACGGTCTGAGAAGCGAAACATCCTGCGTAAGATAAAAGCTCTTTTGGCCGGTCCATTCGGCCACTAAGCCCTGTTACGGGTTTACATATACTTCCACTGTCTTATAAAGATAAGTGAAATCAGATACTTTACCAAAAGCCGTCTTTACGGCTTTTCTTAATATGTTGCAGGCAGCATTTACATCGGCGTTGATTAAAACTCCTTCTTTACTCTTATATAAGCCTCGATGTATCCTTTTTCCGCTAAAAGCAGGATGATTGGCTTCACCATAAACAGGGAGCTCATCATTGTCTAAGAAGCTGGCTTTTGAAGTATAGCTTTCCTCTGTGATGATCAATCGAATTCCGTATTTAGTTGCCATCTCTGTCAGCTTCCTGATAAAATGGGCATGGGAAATATAGCAGATATTCTGGTTGTTCAATCTGCCTATTTCTAAGCCTTGCTTCCACTTCGGATTCTTACCTATAACAAGATTCCCTATTTTATGATTAATACAGTAATGGATCACAAAGGAAGCCGCTTTGTTATAAAAATCCATCATCTTATGGTTCCTTTTCTTCCAAATACACTGTATCTTACGGCTTGAATACTGCCCTTTCGGAAGCTGGCTGCGAAGATATGCGTTTTTCTTATTGAACCACTGATTGTAGGCCTTGATTTTATTGCCCTTGATAATGAATGGAGCCAGTCCACAATCATTACCGGAAGCTGCAAAGTTATCAATTCCTAAATCAAGAGATAGGTGTTTCTCATAATCTAAATCAATGGATTCCATATCTGGTTCCTCTGATACGATACATATCTTATAGGTATCGTAATAAGGCTTGATGGTGACTTCCTTTAGCCTGCCAGGCTTAAGTTTGCCAAGGTTCACCGTCAGTTTTGTCTTAGGGAGTTTCAGGTAAGGATATCCTTCCTTGCTTGTCTTTATTACGCAGTCCTGGTTCGTGATATCAAAACTTATCTGCTCGGATTTACAGTACCCTGGCAGTTTTGGCTTGCCAATAAATGATTCCGGGTTCTTTTTGTAAGCCATGCAGCCTTTGAAATAACTTTTAAAATCAGCCAGTACCTCTTTGATGATCTGTTGATTGGACTGCATAGGAAGCTGATTATAATAGTCTGGATTTTTTGTCACTTTGAACAGATAGTCAAAGTGAACATATCCCGGTAAATAATATTTAAAATCTATCTTCTTGAAGATTCCTTCCGTGAGTTTAAATTCATCGAGTACCTCTTTCTCATTGTTTTGTAAGCCGGTATATCCTTTACGATTTGCGGAAAGAAGCTGTCTGCAGCGAAAGATGACGGTGTTTTTAAACAGTTTCGCTTCAGAACACATTTGGTCACAATATGAGGATAGTTTAGAATTCGGTTTGATTACAATGTTAGTTGTACGATATATATGTCTCACCTCCTTACTCTTTCCTAAATATTATGATCTAAACGATGTAAAACGTAAACTAAATCCAGAGAATTAGTTAAGCTTCTGATCGATTCACATCCAACCTCAATAAATTAAGTTTGGAGTCCTCTCGACAGATATGATAGAAAGATATATATTTGTAAAAATCTCTAAACATACATTAAGCAAAATTCTTTAATCTAATGAGTTTATCAAAGTCATCTGGATAACATACTAAGTAATAATAAGGAAGAAAAGGAGTAATTATTATGATTACATATTTAATAGTATATGTACTGATGTTAATGCCAGGCGCTGTTTTGTTTTTTAATGACCCAAGTTGGAGTTCCATTATTCCATTCGCCATATGGTGCTATGTATCATATAAGGTTGCATATTCAATTACAAAAAGAAAAGATAGGAGATAGATATGGGATATATGACAATTGTTAGTATCTTGAATGATGCCTGGGATGTAATAGAGAAGCATCCGGAAGAGTTTATTGAAAATATTGAAAAAGGAATGCATCTATATAAAGGAAAGACAATCAATGACTTTCCAATAGGGAATTACTGTAATCCGATGGAAGTCCATCAATCGGTTCATGCAGATGTCCCACAACTACTTTTGGCACATCGTAATGCGCTTACAGATTTAAATGCGGTAAAAGAGAATAAAGACTCTTTATTTTTAATGCAGTATCAAATGGAAAGCCTTCAGCTTGCCAAGAATCTTATTAAAAGTGCTGAAGAAAATATCTATGATATTGTTGGAAAGAAAGTACTTGATTCAATTCCTGTTGAAAAGGATGCATCAAGGATGGAACTTGAAGAGGTCCAAAAATACTGCGAGGATAATGAATGGAGAAAGAAATTAAAAATATCGTCCAAAATGCTAGCTAAGCATATTAAACGATATTATTCAAGCATTAAAGAGTGTGATTTATAAAAAGCTGCATTTGCGGCTTTTTTATATTTGTGTAAAAAAGACATATTAAATATAGCAGTAAAAATATGAAAGGAGCCGACAACGAGTAAAATGACAGAAAAATATAATGGAAAAATACTAAAGATTTTTTCGCAAAAAGGAGATTGGGCATGTATTCTTTTCGAAGACAATATGACGCATGAGAGAAAAGTTGCAAAAGGGAAAGTCACAGGGATGATTTATAATGGCCTGGAAATCGAACTGGATGGAAATGAGGTGAACGATCCAAAGTATGGGAAACAGGTAGAAATTGATACAATAACAATAAAGGAATCTCCAACCATCGCATTTTTATATAAGTGTGTCAAAGGGATTGGAGAATCACTGGCAAAAAAGATTGTAGATGAATATGGTGATGATTGTATTGAAAAAATAAAAAAGGATCCTACAATTCTTTATAGTGTAAAAGGAATCAAGAAGAAAAAACTTGAAATGATTACAAAGTCATTAAATGAAACAGAACATATTCAGTTGTATCTTGCGGTGTTTCAATATTTCAATAACGATGTGACATCTGACCAAGTAGATAAAATCATATCAGCATGTACCGGTAAGATTGACAAGTTCGAAGAAATCAAAAAAAACCCATACTGGTTAATTGAACATATTGATGGATTTGGTTTTAAGAAAGTAGATAAATTGGCATTAGCTTCTGGAATCAAGGAATATTCGAAAGAACGAATTGAAGCTGCAGCCACATATGCATTGAAATATGTCTCTATTAAAGAATCCCACTGTTTTCTTGATATGAACCAATTAGCCAAGGAAGTAACCGATTTAATTCTGAAGAAACCAGATGGAATAACAAAAAAGGAGCTATGTAAAATTGAAAATGAATTACTGGCTGGAAATAACAACATGGATGAATATATCTCATCAAAGAAAAAATCAACCGAGTTACGAGATTATGCTGACAGATTTATATTGATCATTGATTTGCTAAGTGATGTATTGGCGGAAGCTCAATCTAAAGATGAATCCGACAGGACGATTGAGATTGATGATACCAGAATTTATTCAAGGGATTTATATCTAACGGAGGTCAAGCTTGCATCAAGAATTATTTCCATGCTAAAGAAGAAACCAGTGAAAAAAATCAGTGAAGCTGATATCGAATACACGATTCATAGAATTGAGGACGAAGATGATATTGAGTATGCACCGCAACAAGTCGAAGCCATAAAAAATAGCCTTAATAACCGGTTAAGCTTAATTGTAGGTGGACCTGGTAGAGGAAAGACAACCATTATAAAGTCCATTATTTCCTGTTGGGATGATGATGATAATATAGTTCTATTAGCGCCAACAGGAAGAGCAGCGAAACGTATGACAGAAGCAACTGGATATAAGGCAATGACAATCCATCGTTATAGAAATGAAATTAAACGGACAGGTAACATGCCAAATAAAAAACTAATCATTCTGGACGAAACATCCATGCTTGGAATTACTTTAGCAGAAACATTATTCTGGCTTGCAGAGGAATGCAATTTAATACTTGTTGGAGATAAAAACCAGTTACCTTCTATAGAACCAGGAAACTTTTTAAAGGATATAATCGATAGTAAGTTGATACCAACGACATTTTTGACAGTAGGTTTTAGAAATGCAGGAGCAATCGCAATAAACTCCGAATTAATCAATGAAGGAAAAAGCCCAAGTAGTTATATATATGATGACACATTTAAATTCACGACATTAGACAAAGAAGAAATTCCTGATTATATTGTTGAGGTTTATTTAAGGTTATTGAAACGATACCTGCCAAGTGAAATTGGGATTATCTCTCCAATTAAAGTAAAAGGGTTTGGATGTGTGGAAGCAATCAACAGAAAAATTCGTGAACGATACAATCCAGCCACGAAAGAGAATCCTGACAATCCAAGTGGATTAAGGATGTTTGACCGTGTCATGAATATAAAAAACGACTATAAACGTATCACCATAGATGAACTAGGAAATGAGGAAATGGGTGTATTCAATGGAGACACAGGTACCGTAGATGGTATTGACTATGATGAGGAAACGGTCGAAGTATTATTTGATGATGGACATACTTCTTTTTATCGTTTTTCGGAAGTATATGAGTATCTAATACTAGCATATGCCATCAGTATTCATAAAAGCCAGGGCAGTGAATACAAGGCTCTGATTGTTGTTGTAAGTCCAGAATATATATATTTTATGAAACGAAGGATGTTTTATACAGCAGCTTCAAGAGCAGGTGCGGAAGAAGAACTTGTTGGTAGTAAAAAAGCAGCTGCGCTTGCAGCAAAAAATAATTCTGAAGATGCACGGAATACATATCTAAAGGAGAGACTAATTCAATTATCTGGATTCGAATACATTCCATTGACCTAAAACAGCTTGAGTTCATTAATATTAAAAGACAGTTTCCTGTCTTTTTTTGTTTTGGAGTTATCTGAATTATAAATCTACCATTATTCAAATGTAATAAAAGAATAAAGGAGATTTTGAAATGCTTAAAAGAACAGCTAACTTATTATATAAAATAACACAGACAACAATTGAGCTTGCAGATACAAAAACAAATGTTACAGGAGCGTCAGGTATTAAGAGCCTACAAAGACCAGCAGAAATAAATAAAGGAGCACGTTACTCAACCGTTGGACTGATTTTAGATAAAATCTTTATTGAAAACAGTGTTGTGGCTTATGAAAATGACGAAGCGATTTATACCAAGTTCACTCATAATGGTGCTACATATGAAGCTTGTTACGATGGTGGAGACATTAAATGGGTTGGAAATACACCAGATGATTATGCAATTTTAATTCCCATGGTTGTATTTTCTTTATCAGAAGGAAATAGCCGGGCAGATAGCGCGGATGAACTGAAAGGATATTTTAGAAATATCAAAGAGAGATCGAACGTAAAAGAAGCAGTTTTACTATTCTGTGATGCATTTTACTATGGATTTGTGCAGGCTGAAGGACATATGAATATCGAAAGTCTTCCAAATGAATTAAAGGAGAGTATCATTCATGAGGCAATTTCATTAGGAGTATTCCACCCAATGAGTCTATTCGCAGACATTTCACCTAAGTTAGATATGGCTACAGAAGTAATGCCTGAAGTTGGTGAAGATACCAGTGGAGACTATACTGTAAAATATGAATTTTGGACAGAAGAAGAAAAAGAGAAAATTCCAGATAAGAAAATGCTGGATACCTATGTTCAGACAGAAGCAACAGAATCAATTGTAAGGAAAATCAAATATCGATTGGACCGTGTAATTGACAGAATTAACTCTGGAGCCGAAGGTGTTGAAGCAATTAGTAACGATTATGTCAACATCCTTTTGGTTGGAAGACCAGCAACCGGTAAAACGACATTAGCGAATGCAGTAGGCGCAATGACGCAGCTCCCAGTATTTTCAATCCCTTTTAGCAAAAATACGGAAGAAGATACAATTGAAGGAAAGAATAAGGTTGTGAATGGCCAAATTGACTTTGTGGAAACTGAATTTTTAAAAGCATATGAACATGGAGGAATTATTGTTTGTGAAGAAATCAACTTAGCGGATCCTGCAGTTGTAATGGGTTCGTTAGGCCAGGCGATTGAATATCCATTTATCGTAATGAAAGATGGATATAAACCGGTTAGACGTCATCCTCTATGTGTCATTATTGGAACGATGAATACAGGAACAGCTGGTTCAAAACAATTAAACCAGGCATTATCGTCTCGTTTTAAATGTACATACATTCTAGACGATCCTGACAAGAAAACCTTTATTGATATTTTAGCATCAAAAGGATATGAAAAGGATAAGTGCCGTTATGTTTACGACGCATACACTTCAATCATGGAGTACTTAAAAGATCCAAAACAGTCCCAGGAAGAATTATGTGACAACATTACATTGAGAGGTTGTTTTGGTGCACTGGAATGTATGCAGGAAGGTGATGACCCTAAAACAGCTCTAAACAATACACTTGTTGGAAAGATTGCTGAAGTTGATTTGGAGGCAGCCAGAGGTGTGAAGGACAACGTAATTGATTCCCTCAGAGAATTTGGAGGAACAAGACGTCGTCGCCGTTGATTAGACCATTAGAGAATCTGTGTTAATACAGGTTATTTTAACATAAAACCGAATCCAGTTTTTACTGGATTCGAATATATTGTAAATAAGGAGATTATATAATGAAAAAGAAAGATACAGAATGGTTATATGAAAAACTGGCAATGGAGAAGAAATATCTTGGAGTTAAAAAGAAAAGAATTCCGATCCGTGATGTCCCGGACCATGTTAATCAGGTGGCCTATACTACACCACCGCCAGATAGGGCCATCTATATTAGAAAAGACAGCAGATTTACAAAGGGTTTGGATGACCATAAAGCAAGGGCATTCCGGTTTGGACTCTTCACAAAGGAGATGTCCAGACTTGAATTTACGAATTTTGATTATCAGAATAAGATTGCAGAATCACTTGAACCGTATGAAAGAAATGTATTTCGCTTAATTTGCAGTATTATTGAGGAACCAGCAGTTGAATCACTTGCACCTACCTTCATTGGAGGGTTTCTGTTACAGAGCCTAAGATATGCGACAAAAAGGGTATATGATTGTGCAGAACCGATTGATTCAGGAGATTCACCGTTTGAGGAATTCCTTTTGGCATTGCAGCAGTTTGGCGATATGGGACCATTAAAAGGAAGTTTTAAAACTCCTGCGGCAAGAACCATTTTTTATAGATGTGTGCCAACCGCATCAGAAGCAGTTGAAGAAGTAGATGCAAAAAAGAGAGCTGATATGGCTTTGAAAATACATAACATTTCAAAACCGTTATGGGAGGCAGAAGCTAAATTAACTTACATTGGAGAAGAAACATTAAGCTCGTTTGAAAAAATGCTTTCAGCTATTGGAATGTCAATTGGTAAAAGTTCTATGCTTGGTGGAGGTTCCGGATCTAAAGTTGACCCAGAGGAGCTGGAGGAAGAAGCTGACTTTACAAAAGGAGCGTCCAGAAAGACAACCATAAAGGAAGTAAAAGATTTATCAAAGGAAGAGAAGGAACTCTACGATGCTATGAAAGAAGAGGAGGACACAGAAGAAACAATTATTTCTGAAGAAGAGGAAGAAATGTCTGGCGGTGGCCTGGCTGCAGATGGAAATGATGAGGATTTTATTATTTACGATGAAACAGAGGAGATAGATCTTTCCACAATCAATGATTACGACCCTATTGAAGATGAAATTGATGTTGCTGGATGTGATTTCTTTGACAAATTAGTTCGGACAGAATTGGAAATCGCTGAAATCGATGAAAAGGCAGCAACTGAAACCTCTCTGGAGAAACCATTTGAATTTCCAAGCGTCACTAAGAAATATGAATCTCGGAATTATAAATGCGCAAACCTTACAACTTCCCTTACAAACAGAGAATCTGCGGTTGTAGGATATAATAAGATTGTTGGAGAATATGAAGATTTAATCAACAACAGCTATAAGAAACTGAAAGCACTGTTTGCAGAAGATGCCGAAGAAACCGTTTACAAATCCTCTGGAAAGCTGAGCCTAAAAAAGACAGTCAGTGGGACCGTGACTTCAAAAGTATTCACAAAGAAGGTAGATCCAAAAGATAAGTCCAATATGGCTGTCATGCTAGTTATTGATGAATCTGGCTCCATGGGCGGAACAAGAATCCAGCGTGCCAAAACAGCAGCAATCAATCTTGCTGAAATCTTTAAAAAATTAGGTATTCCGTTATATGTTATGGGTTTTACTGCTGATACTTTTGTCAAGAAACCGTCAGGTTCCAGTGAAAAGGCAGATGTAGTGCATCATCACTATGCAATGTGGTCAAGTGCACCAAACGATTTATTGAAGCTAACTTCAATCCATGCAGAAGCAAATAACTTTGATGGATATTCCATTCGGTATGCCTCAAAGGTTCTTGAAAAAAGACCAGAGACCCACAAAGTCATGATTGTGATTTCAGATGGACAACCTGCATGTAATGCTTATTCTTCTATAAGCGGATACTCTGATACGAAGGATGCGATTCGAGAGGCTAGAGGAAAGAACCAAAATGTCTTAGGTGTGGCAATTGGTGCTGATATTGAACGATTGCATGATATGTATGGAAATGATTTTGTTTTCATTAAATCCTCAGAGGATCTATTTACAGGTATTGTTTCGAAATTCAGCAGTATGGTAAAGAAGTGGTAAAGGAGATAATATGAATGTTGAAATGATTGATGATGGGACAAAATTTTATGTAATTATAAAGAACCCATCTGATGAGGAAAAAATCAAGACTATAGAACTGGTATCCAAGCTGTTTGATATTGATAAGGATGTAAAGAAACCAGAAGGTGTCATTCCCGCTAAAGTGGAAAGTCCCAAAATTTCAGATAAGGCAAAAAAAATCGACCCGGACATGATCGGTAAAGAAAAACCAGGAAAGGTGAAAATTGGATATGTCAATTCTGTAAAGCAATGTGTGGAATGCCTGACTTATGAGGTGTTAGACGAAGCGGAAGAAAGAACCCTTATTAACCGTTGTTCAAACTTCTTGACAAAAAAATACCTGAAACAACTCAATGAGAATGATATTACTGATATTAAAAAGTTCATCACGGATTTCAAAACCGTTATGGCAGAAGAAATCAAAATATCATTAGCAAATTACGGATATTCAGATTTGGATATGTTCCTATCCACAGCAGGAGATAATGAGATTAAGTCTTTATACCAGGCTGGGAAAAAGAGAATTTTCGAAAGGCTAAATATAAAAAAGACCGCTTAAACGGTCTTTTTATTATGCCTTGACTTTTGATTGTTTTTTTATCTGTTTAAGCTGTGTACTATAAAACACTTTAAATCGGAAGAAGTGATACCAATATTCATCCTGTTGACCTTTTGGGAGTGACTCATGTAGATAATCTAAGGGATGTTCATATATTTCATTGCAGATATTACTTAGCCTGAATTTTTTTAATGCTCTTGAACCAGCTGGTTCGGAAAAGAACTTATACATGGCTTTAATGCTGGAGAATGTGTAATTTTGAGATAGCATATATTGTAAACATATACTGGCTCTCATCATTCCCTTAGTACCAGAAAGATATTCTTTTGGGAATTTACATAGTTTCCCATCCAGAACATCCTTATATGTCCTTAGTACTAATTCCTTAATATCAATGTTTATGATTTCAGGATAAATTAAAGCGGCTAAATAATAATAGTCTTTTGTCTTATCTAATTCTGGAGGGTAATCAATATATTTCATTAAGGGCTCCAGTTTTAGTTGTTTTGATATTTCTTGATTATAGTGGTTCTTGAAATCCCAAGGATCCCATCCCAAGTAAGTTTCAACAGCAAATTTAATTATATATAAGGCATAGTTCTGCGATGTATCATCGCCATACTTAAAATAGTAGGGTGCAAACCCAGTCTTGTTTCCGAGTAAGATTTGTTCATACTCGTATAATAATACTTGCTTATCCATTCGGATAGCGCTCCTTTCCCGTTGCGGTATGAGTGCTTCGTTGCACTACTATTAAGTCCTTACGGCAGGCTCACTGATAGTATGTGACAATTTAATGAAATCGGTTCATGTTGAATTAATATTATTTGAAAATTTATGACTTAAATATTCTTTCCATACTATATAAGAATAATGAAAAGAAGGAGAGATATATAGACATGAGGGCGATATTATACTTGATTATGGGAAAATCCAGTTCAGGTAAGAACACTTTAAAAGAAGAGTTATTAAAACTAGGTGTTACATCATTACATGAATGTACAACAAGACCAGCACGTCCAGGTGAAAAAGATGGAAAGGATTATTTCTTTTTGTCAGAAGAGGAATTCCAAGAAGAGCCTGTAATAGGAAAAATACACTTTGAAACCAAATATGGAAACTGGCATTTTGGCGTCATGAAAGAAAAGGTTGAAGAGAACAAAGTATATTGCTTAGTCATTTGTCCAAAACAGTATGAAGAAGTTGTTACATACTATGTGGATAAGGCAGATATCATCCCAATCTGGATTGATACAGATGAGGAGCAGAGGATTTTAAATTTAATATTGAGGGAAGAGAAGAAGGACAAACCAGATTATACAGAAATATGTAGAAGAATTAAATCAGATGCAATTGATTTTTGTGAGGAATCAAAATTGATTCGAAATATAAAAACAGAATCATATCTGGTTTATAACGAGTTCGATGATACCCTTTTAAATACGGCCATGGAACTGTTTTATGATTGCAAATATTTGGCATTTTATAAAAGTATAACAAGAGAGGACGAAAGAGAGGCATTAAAATGAAAAATTATAGATATTCAGCAGCAATCGATGTAGATGATGTTTTATTACCATGTGTTTCATTGGCGTGCGAGATGGCAAATGAGAAGAAGTTATTTAATCCTCCACTGGATGTGAATGAAGTAAAAGCATGGAATTTATCAGGGACAAGAGCGGAACCATTGTTAGGCTTTTTTAAAGATCCAGAATTCTATAAATTACAAAAACCATATCCGGGTGCACAAAAATTCATAAAAGAATTGAGTAAAAAAGTTGAGATTTTTATTGTTACAGCAATTGAGCCGGAATCTATTAACATTCGGATTAACCAAATAAAGAAATATTTTCCACAGATTAATCCAAAAAACATAATTCCGGCGTACAGAAAAGATGTCATTGATGTAGATTTTACATTAGATGATGGAGCACATAATGTACTGGCCTCCACAGCAAAATACCCAGTACTTTTCAGGCGTCCATGGAATGAGCATATTACAGGAGTGTTAGCAATCAATAATTATAATGAATTCTTAAATGTCGTTGATTGTGTAAAGGAGTCATATTCTGAGAATACAATCTCCTTTAGAAAACCAACAGTGGTTGCTTTGGTAGGCCCTAGCGGTTCAGGAAAAACAACACTATTAAATGAGCTTCTTCAATATGAAAAAATCGACAGGCCTATGTCTGCAACAACAAGGGTTCCTCGTGATGGAAACGATTATTATCATTTTGTTTCTGATTCTGAATTCGAAAATATGAAAGCAGACCAGAGATTCGCTGAAACGACGGTGTATGCTGGAGAAAAGTATGGTACAGAACTGGCTAGTATCAATGATGTTTTAATGAATGGAAAACATTGTGTCATGGCAATTGATATCTCTGGAGCAATGGCTCTAAAAATGCAGTATCAGACTGTCATTATGTATGTTAAACGAGATCGAAAAAAACTGATTGATGTCATGCTTCAGCGCCTTATGGATGGCAATACAACGAAGGAGGACATTGTAAATCGGATAGTTTCCCTGGATGACGAGAAGAAAAATGAGGAACTGTGTGATTATATCATAGACAATAATGGCAATGTATCTGATGCAGTATCCGAAATCTGTTCCATATTAAAGACAAAATAAACAATGGAGTTATTACTTATAAAAACCGGATTTCCGGTTTTTTTGATAATAAGGTATTGTACTTGGTTTAAATATCATTCAGAAAGAGAGTGACTTACTCTCTTTTTCTATTTAAAAGCTTATTTTTGATTGGAATAAAAAAGCATAATAATAATAATAAATAATCAAAGGAGTGCGATTATGAGTAAACTAAATGATTCCGAATTAAGGAATATCTTATCAAAATTATTAATACGATCGTTATCGAATCCTGAACCAGCAAAAGAAATTGTTGATCAGGCATTGGATGACGATGAATTTAAAAATCAGGTATCATTACTATGCCAGGCATATCTGAAGCCAGATTACAGAAATTCAACACTAATCTCAAAATCAGTTGATATCAGAGCCTTAAAGAGTCTGATTGACATATGCAAAAGGGAATCAGTTGGAATAATACCGATTGATTTTAGTGGCGACAGTGGACGGATTTATGGCAAAAACGACAAAATCAGTGTATTAGTTCTATCTGGACAATTAAATGAATTTAATCGTTTATTACTGGAGGCCTGTGCAGTTTCAGGAGCTGCAGAAGAAATAAACCGTGAAGACGCAGATTTTTTTGCAAGAGCAATAAAGGAAACAAATCCTATGTTGGAAATTAAAGGAGTAAGGAAAGTGATTTATGAAAATATGAAGAAAAACATAAAGAAACTTCCATATGAAATGAGGTTTACCCTTTTTCCAAGCCAACAGGAGAACAATACGATTAATGTTGGATTCTTTGCAAAAACAGAGCCTATCATGATGAAAAAAGGGTCAATGAAAGAGATGACTGGACCGTTTTCAATTCCTAAAATAGCTTCAGTCATATTAGCCAGTGCTATACTTGAAAAACCAGAACAAGAAAAGAAATATGAAGAAATACAGAAGAAAAATCAGGAGCTGATGCAGAACATTATTGATATGTACTATGAATCAGATAATCCTTATTATCTTGTACCAGCGATTGTTGGTAAAGATAGCTACAACGTCTTCATGGATCAGGCATATATGGTTGATTATTACGAAAGTGATATTAATGTAAATGATTTAAATAAGTTCATAGCAAGCCGTCTTATTGGATTGAATCATACGTTAGTTCCAATGACAGTATCTGAGTTCAATCAATTTAAAAACGATATCATGATTGAACCAAGGAGCATACAGTTTTATAAGGAAAACCCAATGCCTATATATGCTGAGCCAGAAGAAATGCGGGATAAGCAGATATCTGAATCTTTAATTGATATGCTAAACCGCAAAAGAGAACAGGTCCTTTTAATGTCAGATGATTTTAATGGTCGGAATTTTACAAATTTAGAAAATTATATTGTAGCATCTGTTCATGAAATCATTATGAGGGAAGATGAAGATTTTACCGACTGGCTAGAAACAGACGAGAAGTTGGATACAAGGGAAATGGAATTGCTAAGTGATTTGGAACAAGCATATTCCATGGCGTCGGTTTATGAATCACATGATAAAGTAAGTGAATTAATTAATAATGAACGAACCGAGTTGGAAGCTCATAGGTCAATTGCAGACCATGAGGAAATTGCACGATAAAAAGGAGGTAATATAATTGGGAGATATTGCAAAAGACATGCAAGCCATGTCAAAAGGTTATGAAGTCATCGCTAGAAGTATGGGCATTTCTATCGATGCAGCTTCAAGGCTGTTAGATGCCTTTTTAAAAAACCGAGGGACAAAGGAGCTTGGACAACTGATTATTAATCATGCCCTAGATCCAAATACATCAAAAAATGATAAACTAGTTACGAGGGCACTTTCACCGGAAATAGTGGAAATTACAAAGGATATATTAAATAGAGAAAAGCGGCTTGCAGCAACAATCATCGGCATTGATGATGATGACAAAAATAGTATTCCGAGCATATTATATTTTTCAAATCATAGGGAACAGGTGGAGAAAGTAGTATCGGAAGCTTTGGCAAGAGCTGGATTATTACCGGAAATAGATAGGATCATATCAGATGAATATGTTGGGAAACTAAAAGACAATCCAATGAGAGAAGTAAAAGGTTTAACAGAACCACAGTATGAACAGCTGCTATCCGATATTTCAAAGCTGGATTATCCGCTAAATAAAGTCACATTATTCCCAAAATACTATGAGAATAATGGAGAAACACGTGTTGATGTGGGTTTTCTTGAATCCACTCTTGAACGCAAAATAAAAATGGATAATAATAAGATTGTTAAGTCAGGACCATATTCCATACCCAATATTATTAAGGGATTGCTGGCAAAGCAGTTATATATGGAGAATACAAAAGGTTCAAAGGGAATAATGGATTATTATAACCAACGGGTTGATTATAGAAAAAAACTGAATGAAAAAGTTCTTGACATTGATAAAATAAAAAGAGATAGAAGAAACATATCATATGTCTATACCGTATTAAATAAAATGGATATTGACAAGGATGTACGTGAACGGCTTGTTGATCTGGTTAAGAATAGTACAGTATCAAAAGAAGCAAGAGAGAAATTGATTGATGAAATCAAAAAGTTAGATGTGAATGAGCTAACAAAGGAACAAATTACAAAAAAAATCAATGAGCTCAATGACATAAAATACGTTGTTCCTGCCACAATTGTTCCAGATGGAAAAGATTTTGCATATGAACTGGATAGAGATACTTACATGAAAATAGGTGCTAATATATCAATCAATAAGGCAGATAAACACCTGTTGGTCGATACAAAATGCGCAGATAAAGAATTGGATATATTTTCATTAAAAAATATGTCTGCAGATAATAGAACATTACTTGTGTTAAGTCAGGAAGAGTTTGATAAATTAAAACAAGAAGAAAAAGGAAGGAAATTCAAAAACCATGAATTAGAATACACTCATAATGGAGAAGAACCATTGGCCCAATCTTATGCTAAAATCTCATCGGAAATTAGTGAATTAGATAATAATTATATACAGACAATAAATGATAATAGGGAAAGCTTAGTTTCGAACTTAGAAGGTATGGATGCGTTTGACTTAATTGCAGAAGAGAGTTCTCCAAGAGCAATCGAAGAAATATTATTGGATAATCTAGGCGATAAAGATATAGTTGCTGAAATTATGGAAACAATTGAACAGGATTATTTATTCGAAGAGGTGAAAGATCCTTATTGTATAGCTAGGGAACTGGAAGAAGCTTATGAAGAGTGCGAACAAGAACGGAATAAAGAAAGAGATATGGAAGATCCGTTTAATCATGACCAAGGTTATGAAGAACCAGATGACTACTTTGATAGAAATCATAATAATCGAGATGATAGGGACGAGTAAAAGGGCAGAGATGCCCTTTTTTATTTAAGCTGAATCATATCATTAGTTTTTAGATAAGACAAAAATCATACTAATTTCATAAAATGAAAGGAAAAGGAGATTGGTATGAAACCTAAAAAACAAGATTTATTCACCATAGTTTTTTCATTGACATTAGGTATTATTTTTGTAATTCTTTTAGCCCTGCATTCAGGTCCATCATACGCAAAGGATAAAAATATCATTAATGCCGCGTTTAATGGCCTCATGTCGCTTATATCTGATCCAATGAACATCACAATAAATGGAAGTACATTCATATGTCTTTTATATTATTCGGGAACTTTTGCATTTGCTGGACTATATATAAAAATTCAAGGAGAAGTAAATAAAAAAACAATCCCAGACCCAGCAGGTTCAGCTAAGTGGTCGGAAAATATCGAAAAATTCAAAAAGAAATATACAGATATGAAGAATCCATTTAATAATATCATTTTGACACAGGATATCTCTTTAAGCATGAATTCACATCAGACAAGACGTAATAATAATGTTTTAGTGGTTGGTGGATCAGGATCAGGAAAAACCAGATTTATGATTAAACCGAATATCCTCCAGGCAAATTGCAGCCTGATTTGCACCGATCCTAAGGGCGAAATCCTTGAAAGTGAAGGAAAGATGCTTGAAAAACATGGCTATAAAATTAAAGTATTTAATTTAGTCGACATGGAGCATTCCAATTCTTATAATCCATTTGAATATATAAGGGATGACCTTGGAGTATTGATGATGATTAACTGTTTGATTAAAAATACCAACAATGGACAAAAAGGCGGAGATCCATTCTGGGAAAAATCTGAAACAGCTTTGTTACAGGCTTTGGTTTTTTATTTGAAGGACAACAAAAACATTCCAGATGAAGATAAGAACTTCACAAACGTAATGAAACTTCTGCAGGCAGCAGAAGTAAATGAAAATGATCCGAATGCGCAGTCACCACTTGATAAACTATTTGCCAAATTGGAAGCTACCGATCCAAATAGCATTGCGGTAAAACAATATAAAACCTTTAAAATGGGTGCTGGAAAAACTTTAAAATCAATCTTGATTTCGTGTGCAGTCCGGCTTACCGTATTTAACCTGAAAGAGATTGAAAATCTTACAATGAAGGATGATTTAAACTTAAAATCTGTCGGAGATGAAAAAACTGCACTTTTCGTAGTGATTCCTGCAGCTGATGATACATATAACTTCTTAGTTTCCATGATGTATTCTCAATTATTCGAAACTTTATATTATCATGCTGAAAACGAATGTCCATTTGAATACTATATCAAAGAAGGAAATGATGTCTTAGCAATTGCGCGTAAGAATGAAAAGGGTGACAAATATACAGAGAGAGATGCAAAAAGATTATTGGAATCAATCAAACGTGCAAATGTGCGTAGAACAAAAAACAACCGATATTTGTTGAAAGCAAGAAATTTTGAAAAGGTGTTTAATACAGAAGAGGATGCTAAGAAATATCAGGAAAAACTACAAAAAGCCACCATCCAGAAAGGTGCAATTCGTCTGCCTTACCCGGTAAGGTTCCTGCTTGACGAGTTTGCAAATATTGGACAGATTCCAGACTTTACAAAAAAATTAGCTACCATGAGACAATACGAAATCAGTTGTACAATCATTTTACAGAACCTGGCTCAGATTAAAACCATGTACAAGGATGATTGGGAATCAATAGTGGGTAACTGTGATTCTTTCTTATTCTTAGGAGGTCAGGAATATAGTACATTGGAATATATTTCAAAGCTTTTAGGTAAAGCGACAATTACAAACAGAGGTAGAAGTAAAAATAGGAGCTCAAAAGGTGGTGGTTCGGGACTAAGCTGGAATCAAACCGGACGTAATCTACTTGACCCGAATGAGATATCAACTATGCCAAAAGATGAATGTATTTTAATCATCAATGGTATGGATCCGTTTTATGGAAAAAAATATGATTTGGAAAAACATCCACATTTTCATGAGAGTGGAGATTCACCAAAAGGTCAGAAATATGTGTGTAAAAGTGAAATTTTGAATTACGGAGCTAAGTATAAAACAACTAAACCAGCATCCCTGAGCGAAACACCCGGTGCAATTGAATATATTGGAACTGAAAAAGATATGGGAGTTCTTTTTAAAGAAAATAATATACATTCAGTTAAGGATGCAGTAAGCCGTATCGTATTGAAAAAAGGCGAAGTTATAGTAAATGAAAATATTGATAAAGATACCGGAGATATCGATTTCAATTATAATGTTGAATAGTAAGTAGTCTAAAAATGGTCCTGGATTTTATCTGGGACCATTTTGAATTATTTATTAAATCTTTTTATCATTTTCTGTACATCTAAGTAAAAATGACCATTTTTTGAAAATCCATATTTCATATTTAAATTGAGGAGGCAAAAGCTATGAAAAAAATGATGAGAAGGATTTTACCTATTTTCACATTAATCATTCCGTTTCAAGCATATGCGGCGGAAGGTGAAAGAATGGATCGGATTATGTTAAAAGCAATCTTGACTTTTTTGCAATACGCATCTTGGCCAATTGTAGCAGTTGCGATTGGTATGTTTATATACTCAATAAAAAACGAAGATGGTGCATCAAAAACGAATGCAATAAAAATAATCGGTCTTGCTGTCTTTCTGTACTCATTATTACCTCTAGCGAAAGCTTCTGGACTTTGCTGATAAATAAGAAAAGGAGATTTAAACCATGGTAAAAGAAGTAAAGAACAAATTATATTCAGCCAGTACAAAAATGAAAGAATTTTTAAGTTCAAATCGTTTTGTGCTAGCCGGACAAAAGGCATTAATTGGAGCTGGATTTTTTGCACTAACACCTTTATATGCATTCGCTGATTTGCCAACCATCGAAGCCGGAAATATGATGACAAACTTAATTGCTATTGTTTGTGACATCTTTCGTATGATTGGTGCAGTATTATTGGTTTGGGCTATTGGGCAATTAGTTATGGCTTTTAGAAACGAAGATGCTGACAGCAAATCAAGAGCGATGATGGTTCTTGTGTGCGCAATTTTGCTGATATCAGTAAAAACAGTATACCAAGCATTAACCGGTACAGAAGTCACTGGAACAGGAATCACAGGACTATAATAAGCAGAGGCCTTTGGAAAACCAAAGGCTTTTGCTACAAAAGGAGGCATTAAAAACACTTGAAAAATAAAATAAAAGATAGACTACATTATTTATATACCATTCTTACATTTCTGTATACAAGCATAATTTACAAACTTACTGTTTTTGCTACAGAAGCTACAGAAGCCAATGATGCCGATAAAATAATCAAAGAAAAGGTTGATATGGTTGTCAGTGGAGAAGATGGCGCAGCCGATGAATTGAAAAATTTCTTGGTTGGAGATAATGGCTTTATGAATTTCGTATCTCAAGCTGGATGGGTTCTTATTGCCTTTGGAATAGGACAATTAATCTTGGCATTTAAAGATGATAACCCAGAGGCAAAATCAAGAGGAACAATGATTCTTTTGGGAGGAGTTTTTTGTGTATCAATAAGTGGCATCTTGAGAAACCTCGGAGCTGACATATAAAGGAGACGTATAAATGAAAGATATAATTATTAAAATGATGGACACAATCTTCGGAAGCAGTTTTCTTTCTGATTGTGTAAATTCAATTAACCAAAATCCAAGAGAAATTGAAGGCATTGAAGAGTTGATAAGAATAACAGGACAGGTAGTCCTTCCGGTTGCAGCTGTATTGCTTTGCATGCATCTATTGATTGAACTTATGGATAAAATGACATCGGATTCGTTTAATGCAGAACAATTTGTGAAACTATTAATGAAATTTGTGTTTGGACAAATTATAATTAGTAATGCAACCGAATGGTCTCTAACATTCATGACTGTTGGAACAAAATTAATGACAGATATTCAGTCAGGACTCACAATTACATCTATTGGCCTTGCAGACATAACAGAAACAGTTGAGGCTATGAATTTCTGGACACAAATTGGTGTATTTGCCCAATTAATGCTACCACTATTAGCCTCATTCTTATTAAGGATAGCTGTCTATTTTATGGCATATTCTCGTCTTGTAGAGATGGTTTTAAGGGCGATGATGGCACCAATGGGATGTGCAGATGTTGTTACAGGTGGATCTCACTCATCAGGAATACGATATCTTAAAAGAATGTTGGCAATATGTATACAAGGAGCAATGATGTTAGCAGTAATCGCTACGGCTTCGGCACTTCTGGCGGGAGACGGAATTTTTGTAGATGGAATCAGTATTACAGATGTGATGTTCCTTGGAAAATATTTAGGACTTATGGCAGCAATGGTAGGTTTAATGGGAACATCAAAATCAATTGCAAACGAAGTAGTAGGAGCATAAAGGAGGTATAAAATATGTTAGAAGCACCTATTCCAAAAGACATCAGGAAATATGATGCGAAGCTGGTAGGCCCATTTACAACAAGACAACTCTTTTGTTTTATTGGTGGAGCGGCCCTGTCATATGTAGCATATAAAGCATTAGGCACATCATTGGGAACAGAAACAGCTTTAACAATATGTTCGGTAATAGCAGCTCCATTCTTAGTAATGGGTTGGTATAAACCATACGGGATGCCATTTGAGAAGTTCTTTCAGACAGCGTTTATTAGTACAATTCTTGCACCACATCATCGAAAATATAAAACAAAGAACCTATTTTCATCAATTACGGATGATCCAAGACCAATGAGCCAAGCTGATTACAAAAAGAGGAAGAAAAAAGAGTTGAAAATAGCCAAGGAAAATAATAAATATATGGCATACAAATAAACAAAGAGGAACCGATTTTATAATCGGTTCTTTTGTTTGCAGGTTTTTATGCAAATTCTCCTGATTTTAACAAATCAAATTTCATAATAATTTTGATTAATAAATTGGGAGGGACATTATGCTAAATAAAAAGAAGAAGCCCGAGGTCCAAAGAGATTTGGGCTTTGATGATATTCAAGAAACGCAAGTGATAGAAGAAAAACAAAAGCCAAAGGAAAAACAAAAAAAGAAAACCAACACAGGCAAAAAAGGAAAAAAATCAGGTGGTATTAATATTCCAAAAACAGTGCAGGATACTATTCCCTATCTAGCTGTTTATCAAAATGGAATCATTGAAATCGAACCAGGTGTATTTACAAAGTCGTATAAACTGGAAGATGTCAATTTTAAAGTAGCTACTGATGATGAACAAAGAAACATATTTGAAAGATATGTGGATTTCCTAAATACGTTTGATTCCGATATTCGTATACAGCTGACAATTTTCAATAGGAATATTGATGAGGAACATGTCAGAGAAAAAATCCTTATTCCATTTAGAAGAGACAATCTGAATGAATATCGTGAAGAATACAATACAATGTTACGTGATAAGATGAAGGAAGGACGAAATAACATTGTAAAGGAAAAATACATTACGATTACAATACAAGCTAAAAGTGTAGATGAGGCATTTACAAAATTCTCTAAATTAGATACAGAAGTGAGTGCTTCCATTAAACGTATTAATGGAGTTGATACTGCGCCAATGACGGCAATTGAACGGTTGGAAGTATTGGCTGATATCTATGGTGATGGAAATAGCGGTAATGAATTTTACAAGAAAATAAAAATGGCAGACAAGAATGTTGAAAGTTTCAACTTCTCCTGGATGATAAAGCAGGGATTGACGACAAAAGATTTGATAGGGCCATCCTCGTTTTCATTTGAACGTGATTATTGCATGGTTGGTGATAAATATGCCAAAACATTATTCATTGATAATTTACCAACCTGGATTAATGCAAACATTTTGACTGAAATCACAGAACTTAATGCAAATATGTTGATGAGTATCATATTCAAGAAGTTACGGCCAGATAAAGCTATGACATTACTTAAGAATCAGCTGATTAATATTAATTCCAACGTAGTAGATGCACAGAAACGTGCTGCAAAATCTGGATATAGTTCAGAACTTATTTCTCCGGAACTTTTAAAGGCACAGCGGGAAGCCCAGGAATTAATGGATGATATAACATCAAGAAACCAAAGCCTGATTTTAGCCACATTTGTAATCACACTTTTAGCTGATACAAAAGATGAGATTGACAAGAACCTGGAGCAGTTAAAAATCATTATGGGCAAATATATGTGTCAGATTAAATGCTTGAATTTCCAGCAGGAAAAAGGGTTATCATCTGCCATGCCATTAGGTAGGTGCGATGTATTCACAGACCGGTTATTAACAACGGAATCTGCTGCCATATTCATTCCATTTTCTTCTCAAGAGCTCACACAAAATAATGGTATGTATTATGGATTGAATGCAGTTTCAAAGAACCTTATCTTATTCAATAGGAAAAACTCAAAAAATGCAAATGGCGTTATTTTAGGAACACCTGGTTCCGGTAAATCATTTACGGCAAAACGTGAAATGGTAAATGTCATTCTAAACACAGATGATGATATTTATATCATGGATCCAGAGCGAGAGTACCTTCCATTGGCTGAATTATTAAATGGTTCTGTCATAAGGATTGCTGCTGGTGGTCCTACATACCTAAATCCTATGGATATGGATATCAACTATGGTTCTGACGATGGAAAATCGGATCCAATAGCCATGAAATGTGACTTCATTGGAGGCCTATGTGAAACAATGTCCGGAGATAAGAGGGCATTAAGTGCAAACCAGAAATCGATTGTTGACCGTTGTGTCAGAATCTTGTATCAGCCATATTTGAAACATATGCAGGAGGTTCAGAAGCAGAATCCAAACATCACATGTGATATTACAGCTTCTCCGACGTTAAAAGATTTCTACGAAATGCTATTAAGCCAGCCAGAATATGAAGCACAGTCGTTAGCATTATCATTGGAGCGTTTCTGTATCGGTTCCTTGGATACATTTGCACATCGTACTAATGTCCAAAGAAATAACCGGTTTGTTGTATATGATATCAAGGATATCGGTGATGGAATGAAGGAAATGGGACTGCAGGTTTGTCTGAATGCAGTTTGGAACCAGATTATTGAAAATAAAAAGATTAACAGATATACATGGTTCTATTTGGATGAATTTTATCTTTTGACGCAGACAGCATCATCTGCAGCATTCTTACAGCAGGTGTATAAGCGTGCACGTAAGTGGCAGGGTATACCAACAGGAATCACACAGAACGTTGGTGACTTGTTGGCTTCTCCGCAAGCCTGCGCAATACTCAATAACTGTGACTTCATCCTGATGTTAAACCAGTCACCAATTGATAAGATGCAGCTGGCACAGATGCTCAATATAAGCCCAACACAATTAAGCTATATTACAAATTCCGATCCTGGCCAAGGATTAATATATACAGGGAAATCAATCGTACCATTTATCGATAAGTTCCCAACAAACAATAATCTTTATAAGGTAATGACGACAAAACCAGATGATCTCAAAGACCAGCATAGAGAATATTAAAACAGAAGAGCGGATATCCGCTCTTTTGTTTTATATAACAGCATATAATTGAGGGTTTTGAGATGAATTACTATTGTTTAAATCAGATGATGGTGAAATGGCTGGTGTTGTGCTTTCTGTTTCTTTATGGGCTTCCATTCTATCTGTGATTTCATTATTTTCAATGATTGGGTTTGTTTCTTTCTTGTTTTTTGTGCGTGCTTTTTTATGTGTGTATAGAGCTTCAAAAGAGAGTGGATTGCGGGTCCTTTTATTGTAAAGAAGTAAAAGTGTCTCAGAAAACCCAAGTGAACCATCCCGTCGTTCCTTTGCTGTTCTTGCTATTTCTTTGATTGATGCCCTGCCACAGCGTTCTATAAAAATGTCATCCACTAATTGGTCACCATAAGTAGAAATAAGCCTTGCAATTCCATTTAGCATATTAGCAGAGAATGACATGTATGCTCCTTCCCATGTCGATATGATTAACTGCAAAACATGATCCAGTGTTTTTATGCCATATTTATAATGCAGAGTTAACCTCCCTAAAAATAATGAGTGTCATATTTGTTTGCATATCTGCTTGCGTAATATTCTTTAGTGGGAATATAAATAAGCTTGATTATATATGGAGTATCACAAAACGATATTTGACACTTTTATCTGGAATTGCTCTGATAACAACTTTTATATGGATATATCGTACGGAATCTGTCGGTAATATTTTGAGAGGGTATGAAAAAATAGGATATCAAGTGATTACGATATGTGTAGCCGGAGCCGCAGTCTATATGTTTGGTAAAAAAAGTATCGATTATACGGTTGATGCGTTCATACTTTTTAATTTAGGAGCACTCTGCCTAGCACTTAGACAAAGTGGAGTTCAGCAAGCATTAGAAGACGTGAATTATTTTATAAGAAATGCCGGCGACGCTAAAGGCTTTATGAATCTATTAGAACTTCATGATAGCTCTTTTGTATTTGGTTTTTTTATTTTATATTACATATTTTTTGAGAAAAAGAGTATAAAAACAATGCTTCGGCTAATGATGAGTAATGTTTTCTTTATCATAGGTTTTAAACGAATTGCGATTGCCGCTTTATCAGTAACCATGATTTTGGTATGTATACTCTATCTAATAAAAGACGAAAAAACGAAATCACTCATAATGAGCATTTGTGGAATTAACATGTGTATCCTTGGCTTTTTATATATTATTGGAGTTAGGCTTGAAATTTTTCAATTGGTTACAAATGAAATGGCAATTAATACAATGGGAAGAAACGAGTTATACCAATTTATCGAGCCTTATTATAATATATCACCTTTCTTTATAGGGAGAGGTTTTGAGTTTATTACCCAACTTTTTAAAACCGAGACACATGAAACATTGAACCTAGCAAGAATAGGAGCTCTACATAATGGTTTTTTGACGAATTATATAGAACTGGGATTTTTGGGTTTCTGGTATTGGATTGTATTCCGCTGTATTTATCTATTGAACTGGATAAAGAAATATGGAATAAAAACTAAATTGTTATATTTCGTATGTATGTTCTACATTTCCATTACGTATTTAACCGATAACACGGCCTGGTATTTTTTTACTAGCATTGTTTTATGCCGAATACCTATGGCATATGCTTATGAACAGAATTAGAAAGGATATAGAATGAAGAATAAAGATAATCTTTCACTATTATATAAATCAAAAATTTGGATATTGTTAGCAGGTATCATTGCAATCATTTTATCAGGATTCATATTTTATAAAAAAAGCTTTTCTACAGAAACGGTTGTGGTATCTGTAAATTATCCAGGTGGATCAGATGGTTTGAATCCAAATGGAACAGCTTTTAATATCAATGAATTAATATCCTCCGAAAACATTAAACAAACAATGGAAGAACTTAAGATTGAAAGCACGACAGTGGATGAAATATCAAATAGGATTAGTATTGATATAAGTTCAAAAAAGGAAGGAATTATTCTTACAACATATGAAATAAGCTTAAAAAAGGGCAGAAATGATAAGTTTGATATGGATGTCTTTCTATTAACATTGTGTCAGACGTTCCATGACAATTTCATACAGGAATATTCGGATAAAAATAATGTATTGGATTTTGAATTTAAAGAGATAGAAGCCAATGACTTTCAGGATGAAATAAATGAATCTGTTTTGAAAATAGAACTTTTATCAAGATACCTAACAAATAGAATCAAAGAAAATGGGACATATCAATCTCCGACAACCAATCAAAGTTTTCAGGATCTACAGTCTGAATTAAACGATATCAGTACAATAGATATGGCCAATATAAAATCTTATGCCATTGAAAAAGGAATAACTATTGACTATGACAATACATTGAATACATTACAATATAAAAACTTTGTTTTGGACAAAGATTATAAAAAGAACATGATAGGCTATGAAACGAGGAAAGAAATCATAAGAAAATATGATGAGGCAATGTCGGCTATTGTAATGATTCCTAGTAAGGATAAAAATGATGAGTTTTATATGAGTAAGACAAAGATTGGTATTGATTATCTGGTAAATGATTCAGATTATTATCTGGATATGTCTAATAAAATTGAAGAAGATATTCGAAGTAATAAAGAAACCATGGAGAAACTAAACCCAGAGACAACAGAGGACCAAATCAGCAAACTTAAAACCCTGTTAGACGTAATGGATGAAAAACTTGATAAGTTAACAAAAAAAATCAAAGATACAGATAATGATTATATTTCATATAAGACAAGAAACTACATGGATTATAAGATGATAGATAAAACGGTATTTGAACGGATAAACATAAAGACAGCAATTGGAATCGGAGTACTTATGACTATGTTTATCACTGCGGTTATTCTAAGCATTCCAACAAGGAGGAATACATTTGAGAACATTTAATTTCTTGAAATATATAAGGAAATATAGATATATTATATTTACAATATCGATTTTAGGACTTATTAGTATTTACTTATTTGCGACTAGAAAGCAGGAATATGCAGCTGCTATAACAATAGAATATACTAATAAGGATGCCTCAAAAGGATATACGCCAAATGGCCAGCCTATAACGTTAACTGACATATATTCATCGGATGTGATTTCAAAGGTAATTGAAAACCTGTCGCTCTCAGATAGTCCTGATTATTTAAGGACAAGATTTGCTGTAAAAGAAATTATACCAGAAGAAGAAAAAGAGAAAAAAGAATCAGCTCTTGCAAATGGCCAGTCATATGAATATTTTCCGACAAAATATATTGTTACATTTACGGCAAACAATACAAAATCCATTGAATACGCAAGGCAAGTCCTGAATGAAACAGTTAAAGTATATATTGATAGTTACAGCGAAAAATATATTAATCAGGCGATAGTCGCTAATACATCAAACACTTTATTGGAGCAGGATTATGAATTGTTAGATGGAATTACAATTGTAGAAACAAATGTAAATAACATACTTTCTTATACAAAAGAGCAGTCGACGAAATATCCTGACTTCAGATCAGCAAAGACCGGATATACTTTTGTGGACTTATATAATATTTTTAGTTTTTTGAAAGACAATGAGATCCCAAAACTGTATGCATATATTATAAATAATCATCTTGCAAAAGATACAGACCTTCTAATCACGAAATATGAAAACATGATTGCAAATAACCTATTACTACAGGAAAATCTGCAATCAAAGATTGAAAAACAGGATTCATTATTAGATGAATTCGTAGCAAAGACAAAAGAACAGATGTCATATGTTTATCATAAGAGCATCAAGAATACTCCTGGTTCTATAACCAGTGAGATGAATTGATAAATTAACCGAT
>OHLM01000161.1_pt1 | contig 30733 bp, 31 predicted proteins | sample 1569101 | NCBI WGS metagenome assembly OHLM01 (sample SAMEA3879558, study PRJEB24766) | human gut metagenome | biome: human-associated habitat; feature: feces | place: USA | collected 1985/1987
GGTTCTGCTGTCTCTAAGGACGACGACAACTATTTAGAGCAGTTGCCATCAGACCCATCAGATGCCGGCAAGCTAGCTGATGGGTCTTTTTTTGAGTCTTTTTTACTTCTTATGTAATCCTTACAGAAATTTACAATCGTAATAGTTCCTGCAGGAATACCAATAAGAGCTGATATGTATTCTATCCAACTCATTGACCCGGTTCTCCTTTCTTTGACGTTTACACGCCTGTGGAAAGCCCATAAGAATGAATCTTCCAAAGACGTGCAAACCCTTAGTCCAGAGAGTTGCTTGCCAAAATCTAATGTTTTCAGTTCCTCTAATCCACAAAGTGGAATCATCTTGAACAGGATTATTATAATACATATCATAGAAATTGAAAAGTATAAAAATAAAAAGCTCTCGAAAGAGGGCTTTTTATTATGCTTTTATAAATAAGTACAAAAAATATCTACAACTGAATAAGGTAAAAGAAAAAAATAAACTAATCGACAAATAAAGTTATCTTTGCTATTATAAATGCAAATAGCGGAGGTGGGTATGGAAGATATATTCGAATATTTGGTTGAAATAATAAACAAAAAAGATAAAAAGGATTATTATTTTAAATTACTTTATGAAATAAGAGACGAATATAGTGAATTGAACTTTATGTTTCAAAGTAACATGATTTTTGACACACAAATTGATAGAGAACATATTGTTATTATGAATGCTCTGGATGTGGTTTTAGAATGGGACGTTGATGCTATTCTGAATTTTATTAAAGACAACAAGTTAGAAGCGAAGGCTGTATTAATGAATGATATTATTGGATATATGGGCGAGGATGAATTTATATTGCTTTTAGATAATGTGAAAGGAGAGCATGATATAGAGGATTTTCAGTATTCATCAGAACCAATCATAATAATGGAACTTGATAATGTGGGAACTTATTATATTATTGATGGAAAACATAGGCTTTTTAATGCATACCAAAACAGAAATATCGACATCAAAGCCTATGTTTTTACAAGCGATAAACTAGAAGGGTTTTTGATAAATGAGAATTATAAAAGAAACTACCGTTGGATTCAAAAATTATTATATTTAGGCTATTTGTTAAGTAGATCCGAGATAGAATAAATATCTATGTTTTCCAGACCATGAAACTTAACAGATAGTTCATTAGGGATAGCTGACATATCTCCGTTAGATTGTTTTAAAATAGCAGCTATCTGCTCCCATAGATTACACCATTCGTTCCATTTTTCGTTGGACCAGTCTAGCATGTTGCGGCGTTCTCTAGGCGATGCTGAACGGTATTGTTTCATCGTATATTCTTTTTTTAGGAAAAATCTCGGATTATTTAGTCCGAAAATATTGGGCCGTGGGTCCATCGGCCGTTCATATGGATTTTTCATTTTTTGTCTCCTTTCAGAAATATTATTTTTATCAAGTTATTATGAAATGAATCCTCATATCTAATTGTTTGGACTTAAGGAAAGTGCAAAACGTCTTCTATACTAAAGATTAAATTTACTTGCAATTACGTTTATAATAATGCCTACAAAGAAACAAAATAGCATAAATAAAAAGGAAATAAGTAATTTAAACAAATCATTTACATATATAACCATAGAATAGCCGATAATAAACAGAAACACTCCCACATGCGTGGGACTTACTAAAAGTCTTCTGTAACTGGAATGCTATAACTAAAGAAACACTCCCACCTGCGTGGGACGTACACTTAGGAAATCCTTTGTTTATGAGGGTTTCTATTCTTTTAGCAATAACGATATTTGGAACAATTATTTCCAGGTATTTCGGTTCAAATTGGTTTAGAAATTCATTCAGCAATGCAATTAGTGGAGTCTTACTATTGTGTATATTTATTCCCAAGTTTTATACTTTAGTAAAAACCAATTATAAAGAAAGTAAATAACAGCCAATAAAAATATGTACAAAGCAGATACATAAACAGAGAACATTTTTTGTTGGATACCCAATGGCCATAAAAAATAGAGCCAACATTATAATTAATGAAGCAATAATTATATTATATTTTTTTAAGAATTTAATTATCCTACTCATATACACAAATTTCCTTTTATTTTTATTATGCAAGATAATCCAATACAGGTACAAATAAAAACTCATTAGATTAAAAAATTTGATGAGTTTTATTTTGTATGCGATGCTTATTAGGCCAGAAAAATACCTTTACAAAAAAGGCCACTACACTGGGTAAATGGACTTAATACTTCATATATTGTCAATAAAAAACCAATAACCATGATTCAATAGGCTGCTAAGAAAAGCAACACTATTAAGAATGTGCGGTCCATATTATCCTCTTCTCTTTGTATGGGTGTCTATTAAAATTATATCTTTATAAAAACAAGAAACTTCCTCAATCAAAGTAATATTAGCACAGTCTGTATTTAATGCAATAGTATCGATAAGCTCTCTATTGAATGCTCCCATCTCTGCATACGATTTTCTCTGTTTCCATGATGGATGCGTTTGACATCCCTCATTGCCTGGTTTCAATTTAATCTTATAATCCATAGACGCTAACAACTTTTCTTTACTAGAATCCGCCATTTTCTTTGCTGCTGCAAAATCATGATGAACCTCTGTAACCCAATTTACAAACTTACGGTCTTCTTTATTGATAACTAACTTGTTTTTATATGCCCAATGCATGATTGAGAAATCACCTTCCTTATGAGCCAACTCATGACCCAGTGTTATCAAAAAAGCATTTTGTACTTCTTTATCATTTTGAATAAGTAACTGTGCCCACTTGTTATTAACCCATACATTTTTAGAAATACAAAGTCCAGCACTAGCAGTTATTTCATGCATCTTTCCTAAGCGATAGCAAAAATTCACTTTGTACTTTCCCATTTGTGGTAATGAATTATAATATTGAGATATTTCTTTTATTTTCTTATATGTTTGAAATGTAATAATTAACACTACAATAGGGTCTATCAAAATTTTTCTCCTTTTGTTTTTCCCATTGTAACACTATCTACTTTATATGTAAATAAAGAAAAATTGTAATAAGCATATGAAAAATTATAATAGAAATACCTTTCCATGGAAATATCCGATCTTCTTCCTCTCCTATCCAAAATACAATATTCATTATAAATTCATAAATCCAAAATACGGTTAATATAACCATTATCCAAAAAATAATTTTATGAATCATACTCTTCACCTTCTATTTTTATTATGCAAGATAATCCAATATAGATGAAAAGTCAAAAATTTAAGCTCTCTACGGAGGGCTTTATATAATGGTCATATGGACTATTCTCTGGTTCTGTGATATAAGTAATAAAAATAGGATTGGAGAAGTCAAGATGGAACGAACATTTATAGTTACAATAAAAGAGAATAATATTGATTGCAATGAAATTAAAAAGCTAACCAAAAGTAAAGAATTTATAATTGATGATACTGGCAAATTTGTGATGAAAAAATATAATTTTACTCAATTGATTGAGAAAATCATTTTTCCTTTAATGTGTTTTGCGTATATTGTTCTTATGTTTGTAGGTGTCATAAATCCTAGTCACCCATTAGCACTTTTTATGGGACTATTTTCATTCTTTTTAGCAATTTGTTATTCCGATTACTGTTCAAAAAAGTTAATAGAAGCTCTAAAATTAAAAATAAAAAAATCTGATTATAAAACATGGTTATGGGCCTATACAGTTATCTTTACTTTAATTTCATTTGTGATAAGTCTATTAGTTAGATATAAATGCGACATTCCATTTATATCAGATGAAAATGTGAGTAATTTACTGACATGGTTTTCAATAATAGTATTTGCATATGATAAATCTCATGAGGCAAATTAGTTTGATGACAATATAGTCATTAATTTTAAAACAATGATTTCTCCTATTAGTAATAAAAGAACAGAACCCAAGTTTATTTCATCTCTAAATGCATTAAAAGATATAAAACCCAATATGGAGATTAAATGATATATTGGAATACTATTTTTGAATTTATCTGCATGGGTCATTACATATTTTTTAATCATATCTACCACCTTTTTATTTTTATTATGCAAGATAATCCAATACAGGTACAAATAAAAACTCATTAGATTGTAATTCTGATGAGTTTTTATTTTGCATTTCTGTTACATCTGACATTATTAATTTAGACGATTAAAATTTCATTTAGGAGGTTACGATATAACAATGTTAAAAAAACTTAAATTTAAACAGATATGTGCGGGTCTGTTATCGCTTACATTGCTGACGATGGCTATCATTCCGCATATTGGAAAACAAGAAGCAAAAGCTTTTTCGTCAGGCTATGGAATTTGTATTGATAACCATAATGTTAGTACGTCAGGTTATTGGTCAAAGAATGATGTTTATACAAACAAATTGTTAGATATGAATACATATACTTATGGAACAGATGAATACAAACAAGCATTAGCCCATAACGTTCAAGTATTACATCAGCTTATAGGTTCAGATGAGCAAATACTAAAACTATTCTGGGCAGGAATAGCTACATGGATTACAGAAGGAAAAAGCTTTGATGGAACACGAAAAGATTTACAGAACGCTTATTATTGGGCCAATTATGCTAGTCAAGGATACCAAGATTCAGTTTGGCATAACTATGCACCTGATTTAGGCACTATTACTTTAAAACAAATGTCAGAATTAGAACTTGGTATGGTTCTTCATGGTGCAACTGGTCAGCAATTTATTGACCGAGATCCACTTTTGTCAATGTTGGCTAATCCAGATACACTATTTTCTTCTGATGATTGGAAAAAATATCCACAGGCTTTACCTAGATTAAGTAATGCGTGGTTAAAATCTTATTCAGCAACAACTTCTGGAGAAAATGGTAGAGGTATCTGGCCAAAGGATGTGGCCGGTCATGAGATTGTTGTGGCACCTGGTGAAAAACCAACAAAAGAACAGGTCCAAATTGCTGCTTTAGATATGGAAACAAATGAAGCGTATAAAGTTGATGGAGAACCTGGGCATTATAGAATTGAAATGACAGAAGACTTTTTTAATAACTGTGGTAATTTAATGGTTTTTGATGAAGGACTACAGATGTGGAGATCAATGAATAATGGTGCTAATGGCTGGGAATGCAAGTGGATTGCTCAACAAGGTTATTGGGCATATGATTTTACATTTACTGGTGGGAATAAGCCTCAACCATTACTAATGTATTTCGAAATACCTCAAAACTCAGTTGCAGACCCAGGTGCAATTGGATATGATACACCTGTTGAGTTTGCTGCTTCATTTTTAAAACTTTATACTTGTGATTCATGTGGTGGTACACATAATCCAGGCAAGGTATCAACATCTCAACATCAAAGATTTGTAGCTTTTAATAAGCAAGAAATGACATATGTATATCCTTGTCTTCGTCTAGGAGACCCGGTAGAAGTACCAAAAAGTCCAGATGTAGCTCTTGATTTTAATATTTACCGTCACACAGAAGAAATGGTATCTAACTATAACGTGCAACTTGAAAAGAAAGATTATGAGACAGGAAAACCTCTTGAAAACTCTATCTTCGAATTATATGAGAGATTTGATGACAAGGATGAAGTGAATTTAGAGAGAGATGGAGCGGTTGAGTTGTATAAAGGTGGAGATGACACTTGGCAGAGTAAATATACAAGCAGTCCGGTTGTTTGGGATGACTTTAGGAAAGTAGGATCCTATACGACAGATGGTAACGGTCATGTGGAAGAAGATTTAAAGAAAAATTATCATTATGAAAAGACATTCTGTGATGGGCACCCAGCTCCCACATTTACATCTGTTCCAGAACCAGAAGAAGATGAAGAAACAGGTGAAATCACAAATGAAGACGAAATTGAAGCTGCGAAAGAAGCAAATATGGAGATTGCATTACAATGGATGGCATACCGGGATGATTGTGAAGCTATGTCACAAGAGCGTGATGGCGTACATTTCCATTGGATCATGGATGATGTCAATGTTGATGTAATTGAAGAAGTATCAACATCTGGCGGAGAGGAAGGCAGCACACCAGATGGTGGCAATACAACAAGTGCTGACCTTGACACTGCTTATGAAAAATCCACCTGTAAACAGGATTGTGAAGATACATATGAAAAGTTCATAAACTTAGAATACAGTTATACATGGATAGAGGATAGGGCAAGGGAAGGATACATCAGACATGATATACATAAAGACGATGTACCAATTGAAGTAATCACGACTAATTCATCAGAAGCCGGTGCAGAATCAAAATTTGCAAATGAGTACAGCAAGGATATCGCAATTAATGAAAATGTGGGCTTAGATGATTTTGATGATGGAAATACCGATGAGGGAGACGGCGAAGAAGAATTCTCTAATTTCTCAATGAATGAGGAAAAACCAAGGTCCGTATTCAGCTTATATAAAGGTAATATTGCAACAGCATCAAACATTGAAGTGGAAGAGGACCATGGATTCTTTGCAAACACGAAAAACGTACTGACTTCCTATGTCATGGATACGTTGCAGTTCTTCAGCCCAAAATCAGATGATGAATCCAAGAAGGAGGAAGTAAAAGAAACAAAAGAAGAAGAAAAAGAGAATCTGGCAACACCATCTGATGCAAAGCCAGTAAAAGCAGATACGAATGATGAAACTGAACCTACAAGTGCAGCAAGCAATGAATCGGCTTCTGATATAAATGAGGAAGAAACAACAGATATTAATGGGACTGAATCAATCGATAGTGTTGATAAGGTAGAGGAAACCATTGCTAACACAGAAGATAACAATGATGAAGAAACAACCGATGAATATGAAGATTATTCAGTATCATTCTTCTCTGATGAAGATGAAACAGTACAAGAAGAATCGGATGAAATAACAGAATTATCAACCGATGTAAAAGACTCATACGAAGAAGCTTATATACAGTTAGCTGATGAACCAAGTATCAGCCTATTTGCAAGTGCTGATGTGACAGGAAGTTATTCAGAAGCATATTTATCCGTTTATGATAAGGCATTTACAGATGAGTTTACTGGCGGTGCAGCGGTTGAGCCAGGCCCAGATGATAACTATAGCCATTGCAATGACCAGGATGGTGAAGGTGATGCCTGGAGGGTATATGACCATAGGACAGAAGGCGAGATCCACTTCAACAAACAGGACTTCAATTTAGCAGATAGAAAGAATGATGACTACGATTCATATACTGATACAAATGGAGATGGAACGTTAGAAGGAGCTGTATATGGATTGTTTGCGACAGAAAATATCATCCACCCGGATGGCAAAACTGATGTCGTATTTAAAAAGGATAACCTTGTTGCGGTAGCAACGACTGACCAGAATGGCAATGGATCCTTTATGGCCATCACAGAAGCGCCTGGAAGTGTCTTTAACTATGAAAACGGAAAGATTGAAACAACAGACTGGACCACAAGTGCGCCAGATAACCTTTTTAGGGAAGGTGCAAAAAATACAACTGTTCAGCCAAATGTGACGTTTAATGATGGCACAGGAACCACATGGACCTGCGATGATTATACAGATGACGGACAATATAAAGGAGCAGATTCACAAAGACTATATGATGATAATGAAGGAAATAATATGAATTCATGGATTGGAAGACCTTTATTCATGGGTGAATATTATATCAAGGAATTATCACGTAGTGAGGGATATGAATTATCCGTAAATGGAAAGAATTCAGAACTGACAAACAATGGAGCATCCCTTGATGTAACAACAAATGAAGGAAAGGGTTCTGTCGCAGTCAGCAGGAACTTATATATCCAGGGCCAGGAAAGTGTTGGTCTTGAAAACGAATTATTCTATGAGGTCACTTCAAAGGGTACAAATGAAAAGGGTGGCTACGATGTTGTCTTAACAAACTTACCGGAAGGAACGAAAATATATAGAAGTGATGCCACTACAAAAACTGGTACTTATCCGGTATTAGACCATTATGAAAATGTTGGAAAAGTAGATGAAAACGGAAATCCAATCTATAAGAAAGCTGATACAATCGGAATTCCAATCCTTAAGGGTGATGGAAGTGATGATTACTTGACTTATGAAAAAGAAGCGAACTATTTTATTTCAGATTTACCAATTGCTTCAATCAAGAACTTCAATCAGTCCAAGATAGATGAAACCCTAAAAGGCCAGGGAAAAGACGATGGAACCGGTAATATCGTTTATCCGGATTTTGAAACAATGAAATCTGAATTCACAATGGGTAAGGATTCTACTTACTACATTCGATTTGTAAAGGCAAAGCTTGAAAATGCGTTAAGGACTTCTGGAATGACTACACCTAAGACTACCTACAAGGAAAATGGTAAAACAAAGACAATGTACTCAGAGGTTGAATATCCAATCTACTCACGAGGCGTAAGAGAGGGAGAATATGACGAATATGGAGTATCTGGAGTAACACCAGGCTCAAATGCATCTAAGACAGTATATGGACCACAGATTGTCAGCATTGAATTAAGCAAGACAAACAATTCTGGGAATCCACTAACGGTCGGAGATATGATTTACAATTTAGTCCAGTACTATATGGACCACCCATACTGGGCATTTGGTGGTATTGACAGGATTGAAGAAAGCACGGATGCTTATACAATCTATATTTATGCCGCATGTCCGCTTAATCCAGACGGATTTGCTGTTGCTGGATCGGATTTTGAAACAGACACCATTATCTACAGAGGTTTGAACTTTGACGCAAGTGGAACTGATTTACAGCCTTATGTTGTTTACGTGCCATATACATCTGATGGAAATGGTGATGCTTTCGGAGCATACACGAATATAGCCAAGAGAACTTCTTTGGCAGGAGTAATCAAAGTCAGTGCAACCTTAGTTCCTGATGTGATAATCGATGATTCCGGTAATTTATCTGCAAAAATGCAGACCATATATGAGTCCTACGAGATTGGAGATACCATCCATGATAAAAACGGAAATCCAGTACAGGATACAGAATCCGTACCAGTGTATGTCGACAAGGAATTCACGGAAATCCAAAAGGATTGGCATGAAGTACCATCAAGATATGAAGATGGAAAATATATCATCCACATTGACATGCCAGATACCGATATGTTTGGGCAGAATTATACAGATGCAACTGAGAATAAGACTTTGGAATTCAAGGCAGTCGTCCCAGAAGCTGACCATATCCTGACACAGGAAGAAATTGAGTACTTACCATCCAACGCTAGTTATGTTGCTGGAGATAGGATTTCATCAGGTGCTTATGAATTATACGTGAAGAGAGCAAAGGCATTTGCATATCTTGATTACGAAAACAAGAAATTAGCTGGAGAAAACAGTTATATTGAAGATGCGGTCTTAACATATCCAGATGATGAATATACATTCCAGGATGGAGATACATTACCAGGAAAAGGAACAAGATTAAACCCAATTAAAGTTATGGAGCGGCCAATCAGACAGCAGATTAAAGTGATTAAGGACATCCAGACAAATCCAGACGGTTCCTATGCACATGATACGTATTCAGATGTCCATAAAGAAAACCTATCAGCAGATGGATATAACAGATGGTATACGAATGTAACAGATTGGTTGACAGAGCTTATAAATAGCGAATCGGGTGAGGAGTCCACAAATAAGGTTGATAATTTTAGATTTAAAGCGTACTTAAAATCAAACCTGGAACGTTTGTACAGGGACAACGATGGAAATATTGTATGGCTTGACAGGAATGGAAATGTCATGACACCAAATTATGTTGATACAAACGGAGATGGTAACTATGATACCTTCAACTGGACTAGAACAGCACAGGATGAAAGCGGAGATAGTATTATTGACTTCCCAGAAAAACAATTAGTAAAAGATGAGTCATTACAATCATCTAATGTACAGAAAATCTATACGAAAGTTGAACACAATACCAACTCAACTACAACAGGTGATAACTCAAATAACATATGGGCCACCTATAATGATCCACAAACAGGTGAAACAAAGAACGTTGGACAATTTGTTGGATTTACAACATCACAAGATGGTACAAATGGCGAGGCAATCAGAGCAAATGCTTCACTTTACAGCTATGATGGAAACAACAACAATGTAAAGAAAACAGACCGGATTAATGATGGCCAAAATATGGGTTATACAAGGCTTCTCGAAATGACAACAAACACGGTTGAAGATGGTGCTGGAAAAACCAGAGATATACAGACTTATAATTACAAGAAATTCTTTGATGCGATTGCAGCTGCAAATACAGATAAATGGGATGATGATATGTATTCATCTGATAAGAACTATCCTGGACAAAACTGGTTTGAGACGCTCTATGAAAAGTATCAAAAAGATGATGCAGATCCGGACCACACTTTAGAAAATACAGATGGTATAGATAAGGATAACACAGCAGGTGGAGACCGTAATACTTCCTTTAAGCCATTCCAATGGATTAGAGAAAATATCTATAAGGAAAACGGTGAGGAACGTGATTACTACGATGGAACAGCTAACAATCCGAATACTGAAAATGCAAAAAATACATCTGTAATTGCTCATGAGAATGCAGAAGCATCGGATGCTGTTAGACAGTTCGCCATTGATTATTATTTACAGGATGAAGTTGCGAAATTAGTCCAGAACAATGGCCAGGATGAAGACGAGGCTATTACAACACCAACTTATGCAGAAGAGGTTTATGATACAGCTCTTCACAATGCTTTAATTAAAGCAGTTAACTATTTGAAGCCATTTTATGACAATGACCTTGACACAATTTATTCCGTTGAATGGGATACAGAGGTAAATGGTGGCGCAGATAATGATTACACAACATTAAATATATCAGAGACAGATGAAGAAAAAAGTTACTTTTATGCGATTTCTTCCTACTTACCATATGGAACGTATGTATTGGTAGAGCAGCAGCCAACACGAATTGATGGAGTAATCAATGACTTTACAAATAAGAACTACAAGACGGATAATCCTAAAGAAGTAACACTACCAGCTGTCTATGAAGGAAATTCATCAAATGATACATTCGATAATTATGATGAAACATACTTCTACAAATCTGAATTAACGCCAGAAGAATTAGCAAAGGATTATTATATCAGATTCAATGAAGAATGGGCAGAAAACCATACCGATGATTTGAGATCATATGTAATAAGGGCACACAATAATGATGGAGATTACGAAATTTTTAAGTATGGGCTAGATATAGATAAATTGACTTCAGCCATTGCATATAATGGTGGGACATATGATTATGATGGTTTCTCTGTAACGCAGGAGATATCAGACCCACTGAAAGATTATTATAATCCAATCCATAAAGTAAATGGAGTGAATGTTACTTCTGCAGAAGGAGCCAATGACAACAGCCATTATTTTGCAGACGATAAAAATGCATCTGTTACAGCAGCAAGCGGCAATAAATACGCTGCTAATGCAATTGAAGAGCGTTACCAATATGGTTCCATATCGGAACATTCAGGAACAGCAGATAATGTACAATATCCAAATGGAACAGATAGGGATGATAACAACCCATCCGGATTCTATTTTGATGATGGTATTAACACAATGACTGGAATCCAAACCGCCTACGAAGGAAAATATGCATCTATGTTAGTTCCATGGTCTATCATAACACCAGTTGATTTAGAGAGTTATCACGCAGAGGATTTCCAGGGACTTGCGGATATAGGGTTTAGGAATACCTTCTATACATTGAAATTAAGGATAGAAAAACTTGACTCTGAGACAGGTGAAAACATATTACACGATGGAGCTATCTTCGGACTATATGCAGCTAGCAGATATACAACACAAGATGAAGTCGATGAAGCAATTGCAAACGGAGCACCTGAAACGACAAAAATAGGTAATGTAAAATACTATTTAAAAGACACAACAATAACAGGGACTTATGAGTTCTTAAAGGCAATGGGAGCGGATAATATCAAGCCGTATGAAAAAATCTTTGATAAGGACACCAATTTATATTCAGGAACCGTACCTGCAGGAACGCCAGTATGCGTAGAATCAGAGCAAATAATCCTATATGACGAAACGGGTGCAAAAACAGGAAATATGACCGTTTATACTACAACAAATGATGTTAATATGGTAGCAGAGGAAGACGAATCAAAAGCTTATCACGACCAGAATACAGGCTATTTTGTGACTCCACAGCCAATCGGAGCAGGCGTATATGTGTTAGCTGAATTGAAACCGCCGACTGGTTATTCCAGAACAAAACCAATTGCAATTGAAGTATATTCGGATGCAGTAACCTACTATATCAATGGATCGATGGATTCCCAGGTAAAGGCAACAATTTACACTGACAATCTCATCAATCAGGATGAATAAATTCATCAGAGACATGAATTCACAGGTAGAAGCAACGATTTATAAGGATAACCTGATAAACAAATAAGAGACAGGGCTTCGGCCCTGTTTTTTATTTGTTAAATTTAATAGAAAAATAATTGAATCATAAATTACTTTGTATTATAATATAATTAAGAACCGCATAATATATAGTATAACAGATATATAGAGCAAAAGATAAAATGCTCTCTGTTATAGAAAACAGGGAGTATATGTGCTTCCTGTTATTTTATTTTCGGGAGGTACACTATGGATGAAACACAAAACATAAGTGGCAGCACAGAAGATGTTGTTAAGACTTCGGATGAAGTAAAGCAGGATGCATCCAGCAAGCAAGTGATGAAGGACCGTTATTTCCTTGCGAATATCTTAAAAGCAGTTGTTCCGGAATACAAAGACGTATCTGAACATGACATTGCATTTAAGTATATTGAGCCCAAAAGCATTATGGATAATGTTGCTGTGTCAAGGAACTTAACAAACCATACCAAAATCATTGGATCGTCAGAAGAAGATTCCACAGTCAATGAAGGGATTATCAAATATGACGTAATATTTGAAGCCACTGCTCCTGTGGAAGTTCAAGAACAAAAATACAAGCGTAAGAAAAAAGGCAAAACAATTCAGATTAACCTGAAGATTGATATGGAAGCTCAAATGGACTATAATCCAAAGTATCCAATCAGTAAACGTGCTATGTTCTACTGTGCAAGGATGTTATCTGCAGAGTTTGATGGCAAAGCCGAGACGATGAATTACAATGACTTATACAAAGTATACTCTATTTGGATTTGTTTTGATCCACCACAATATGTATCAAACACAATCAGCAGGTTTAAAGTTGTAAAAGAAGATGTATTAGGAGAAGTGACAATTCCAGAGATTGATTATAATCTAATGGAGTCTGTCATAATAAGATTAGGAAAGGAAGAAGACGCACCTAACAACAAGATGTATGATTTGTTATATGCCCTGTTTGGCAATAAATCAGGAGATGAAAAAATTAACAAATTACATGAGTTAGGGTATGCAGGAACTTCCCTTGAGAAGGAGGCAAAATCTATGATTAGTTTTAGCGAACGTACGATGGAGTTTGGATACAATAAAGGTATACAGCAAGGTATGCAGCAAGGTATGCAGCAAGGTATGCAGCAAGGTATGAAACAGGCTACTTATGATATGATTTTAAAAATGTATAAAAAAGGAATGTCTGCTAATCAGATAGCAGATATAACGGACATTACTGTTGATGAGATCAATAAGATACTTGTTGATAAATAAAAGGGTCATCCGACCCTTTTTTGTTATCTTGACCAAATAGGTATTGCAGTTTCCACGCTTTCAGTATCTTTTATTTGGCTGTAGATTTCTGTAATAGTATAATCAGGATTTGCACAATTAATAAGATTAATATCATAGTCCTCGACATTGAACTTTACATAGCTACTGTTATCGGAATCAAGTAAATATATCACGTTTTCATGAAGTAGAATTAGGGATGTTCGATTGTCCTGTAGCTTTACAATATAGCCAGATTTAAGATACTTTTCTTTTAGGTTATAAGGATTTTTTATATTTGTCATGAAGTCTGACCAGTTAACAATGTCATAGCCCTGACTGCGTGCAGTGAACAAAGAAGTAAAACATGCACAGTTAATATAACAAGTTTCATCTTGGAAGCAATACCAATCGGTATCATCCACTGTATTTCCATAATGATACCAACGATCCTTGAATTTTTGATTTTTACATGCTTCTTTGATGAAATCACTGGCTTCTTCTTCCGTCTTACAAGACACAGCTATCTTATCAGTGTCAAAGAAATCTTCCCAATTAAATAGTCCCATAAAAGCTCCTTTATTTAAATAACAATTATTTGCTTCCCTCAATATATAATCGATTTATCAAAAATTAGCTATTAAAAGTATTGTAATTATAAGATTATATAGTGTGCCGTAAAACCCATGTCTTTAGGCGTGGGATATAAGGCGCTTTTTATTACATAATAAGAGTATCTAAGAAGAAAGGAGATGATCATATCTATCTTACGGAAACAGTTAAATTAAGGCTGACGGAGGATCAAAATAAGCTTCTTAGGGAAGCGATGAAGCTGTATATCAAAGCCGTAAACGACATAATGCAGGTAGCTTTTACTGGGACCAACATCAAAAAATACTCCTCAAAGGACATCAAAGCGAATCTTCCTTCCGCCGTGCGCGCACAGGTGGCCAGAGATGCGAGGTCAGTGCTGGCTAAATACAGAAAGAACTGTCATAAAGCAGTCCTGCATAACCGGAAACACCCGGAAAAGATACATACAAGGAATGCTCCGGTGCTAAAAAAGCCAGTCTGCTTCTGGAACAACCAGAACTTTAAGATTCAGGGAAGTACACTCAGATTCCCTCTTATGGAATCAGGAAAATCTACGATGCAGAGCGTGGAGATGATGCTCACAAAACGGCAGGAGGAGCTATTTAAAAGTAAGCTCGGCACCTTACGGATTGTAGAAAAACGAAACGAGCTGTACGCACAAATAACCTATGAAACGAATATTCCAGAACCGGAGACAGGAGCTGCTATGGGAGTGGACTTAGGGCTGAAGGTGCCTGCAGTGACGGTCACTGATACAGGAAAAACCAGATTCTTCGGGAATGGCCGGAAGAATAAGTACTTAAAGCGTTTCTACCGCTACCAGAGGAAAAAGCTCCAATCCAAAAAGAAGATGAGTGTTGTCAAGCGGATAGAGCACAAGGAAACACGCGTCTTCCGTGATATCGACCATAAGGTCAGTCGCAAGATCGTAGATTTTGCAGTTGAGAACAATGTCAAAGTAATCAAATTGGAGCGGCTTACAAACATCCGTTCCACGGCAAGAACAAGCCGTAAAAACGAACGTAACCTGCATACCTGGAGCTTCTACCGGTTAGCTGAGTATATTGAGTATAAGGCAAGACTACTAGGAATACAGGTAGTGTATGTAAACCCAAAAGATACCAGTAAGCGCTGCCCATCCTGTGGAAAGCTGAATATGGCCCTGGATAGGAACTATCAATGCAGCTGCGGGTTTCATAAGCACAGGGATATCGTAGGAGCCTATAATATCTGCTATACATAAGGTCTATAAGACTAATTCGCTTGGCGTTGTGTTTCGTAACAGAGCGAAAGCCCATGGTGCTATAAGCACTGCCATGGGACGAGGCGATGGCACGTCTGTAACTTACCGTGTCCGGCAGAAATGTACGGAGCTGCAGTCGTAATGCTGCCACGAGTAAGAATCCCATTCCTTTAGGTGTGAGAATGTCAATCTAGTAAGAATATATTTAGGAGGCAATCATGATTAATGTTACAGATCAAATAAAAGGGAGCGATACACATCTGAAAACGGCTGGTTCTAAGATTACAAGATATGATATGTTGGAAAATAAATTAGAACAGATGGTGTTGCTTTTAAATGAGAAGAAAAAAATAAGAACAGTCGTATATGATAATACAGGAAAAGAAAAAGAGTTTGTTGAAGAAGTTTCAGGGACATTGGATGATGCAAAAGAAATTTTAGCATATTATAATGAAAATTTCATCTTGGATTTAAAAATGAAAAAGAACGAAAATAAAATTATCATATATATGTTAAAACCGTTAAAGAAGAGTGTAGATGAGAATTTAGATGAGAAACACCAAGAATTGGAAAACCAAGAATAATCATAAAGTAAGTGAACTGTTATGATTGATGCACAATAGATCCTCACATTCGGAAAAGTACTAGATAATACCTTCTGGTACTTTTTTTGTTAAATAACTACAGCCTTAAGATGTGTGGCCTGAATTTCTTTTAGCATGCATGATGAATATATGAAACAATAGAGGTATATAACGATTGTATTGAATTAGCCAATGGCTAATGATACAATATATATAACAAATTATTTAGGAGGAAATATGCTTTCAACCTCAAAAATCGAGAACCGGGCCTTAAATGCATTAGAGAATATAATTGTTGAACATCCCACAATGGATTGCAGTTTTAATTCTATGGACAAGGAGATGGCCTGGGATGGTTACATATGGATTTTCAAGAATAACAATGCGGGTACTAATAAAAGAAATTTAGATGATAAAATACCAGTACAAATAAAGGGTCATATAGATGATAATAAATCATATATCAATAAAATGAGAATATCTTACCATGTAAGTATAGAGGATTTAACTATATATTTCAATGATAGAGGTGTTATATATTTTCAGATATTTATGACCAGTGATAACAGACAACGAGAAGTATTTTACTCATCGCTATTCCCAACAAAGATAAAAAGTTACTTAGAGCGAGCGAAGCAAAAGCAGAAAGAAATAAATATAGTTTTTACAAAGTTAAATAAAAATCCAAAAGATTTATATTGTATAATGAAACAATTTAGTAACGAGAGCAAGACACAGGGATTTGGTGTTGGACAGATAGTACAGAATACAATACCATTAAAGAATCTGGACAAAGTAAAAACTTTGAGTGCAACCATTGTGGGCTGTGAATCAGAATATGACTTCTTAATGAGATATGCTTCAGGAGATATATGTTTTTATGCGACCATGGAAGGAAATCCTTTTAAACTGCCGCTTGAGTGGACTGATAAAGGAAGGATATATATTAAAAAAATAGTCTGCCAGAATGTTACGGTCAATAATACTGTATATTATAATCAATTTACAATTAAAGTAAGTTCAGAAAAAGAGAATATGTTGTTTTTGGGTAAGAACCTAAAAATTAATTTAACAAAAGGTATATTGGAAATTATACCATCATCCAATATTAAAGAGTTAAGAAATGATGCTGATTTTATCTATGATGTGATGAAGAAGGAGCAGTTCTATCTAGGCAAATGGATGATTACATGCAAAAACATTAAAATACCAGATGACTTAAATGAGTCATTACAGCACTATATAGAAATGGATGAAGCGTTATCTATGATTGAATTCAATTATGACAAGCCGTTCACACAAATACAAGGAGATGATTTACGGCAAATACTTTTATTAGCAGACATTATGATGGGCCGTATGGATAAGCAGTTGCCGGAATTAAGTAAATTCAATTGGAAGATTGAAAATAAATATATTCCGACTATAATCATTAAAAATGATGTGGATGGTAAAAATACAATCATCAATTCTGTATACACAAGCAAATATCAGGTTTTGGTTTCTAACGATGAAAAAAAGGAATATTACAAAGTGACATCATTCCATCATATTCCTGGAGATATTTTTGCGAATATGTATGAATTTGATTATGACTTTTTAAGAAAACAAATTGACCAGTCAGAAGTCAATGAATATACAACTGGTGCTCTTAATGAGAGCGTTCTTCAGCTAATCAATGCCTATGATATTAATAAAGATATACAGTTGTTAGATTTGGCTGATTATCAATTGAACCGAATAAAAAAAGAATCGTCTCAATCTTATATTACCACTATGAATCAATTACAAATAAGAAAAAGAAAAGGAATTTTAAATGAAGATGATATTATAGCATTAAAAGATATTGAGACGGATGATGCCGGCCTTCTGTGTGGAATCAATATTTTATTGGAAGAAAAAGAAAAAGCTAAATTCTACTATAACAAAATGACTTCAGAAGAACATGAACTATTTAATAATTATCCGATTTATAATTTATATAAGAATTTATTAGACGAAAAGAGGACATAATGTTCTCTTTTTATTTTGTTGACAACAGAACGTGTGTTTGGTAAAATTGGATTATAATGACAGTATTGGGAGAAAATAAATGGCTAAAGAAATAAATCATAAAGATTTACTAGAGCATGGAACAATTGTAACGAATAAGGAATACGCTCAGGATAACCAGTATATAAGAGTATGTAAAATTAAATATCAAAATGTTATATACCATGTAAGGATTGAAAATGACAAGATTACTAAACTAACTCAATGGGATATGTTCCCATACAATGAAAGCCCAGATGATATACAGCGTTTGTCACAAGAGGAACTATTGGATTTATTTATGTTCAGTGGCAGGGACCGGGCGCAGAATGCAGAAGCAAAGCGGGTATACTGGCTGTGTGTATATGAAATTAACAAGCGGTATGGAGATGAGATTGAAATTTTAAAAAAGGAGTATATGATTTGATTGATTCTGAATCAAAGAGGTTGTACGAAGACGCATCTTCTTCCCTTATAGATGCTTTTTCAAAATTCCTGAAATTTGTGAAGTATGAGGATGAAATTGCAGATGGACTGACTGGAATTGCATATATATTTTTTGAGAACATTGCGTTTTCTTTTGAAAAAGGAGTGATTATGGTGGATTCTTTCAAAATAACGGAGATACACAGGGCTGATTCAACATTATTAGCTGCAAGCAACGATAAAGAAAAGAGAGAAGGAACACCCTACGAAATATATAAATGGATAAAAGAGAGTATATAAGCAGCAACAAAAGCTATAATATTGACAGTAAAGATGTTGTGAGTTATAGTTGATGTATAACATGCGGAAAATATATGAGATATGGAGGCTGCTATGTACGAAAATATGTATCTAATGAATAATCACGCATATGTGATAGAACAACAACAGCCGCAAGAGCAGCAGAAAAAAGCCATGGCTTATTATGGCCGCATCTGTTCCAGCGCAAGAAGCATGCGTGACGAATATGTCAGAGGTGACTATAATGATGCTTGTGCCAGTGCAGAACAACTAACGGAATACTCATTGAATGCCATTGCTGAAATGAATGGAGGTTTGGATGAAAGGTATATGAATCATAGAACCTTAGTAAACAGAAAAAAAGAATATATACCTGATTTGGAAATATCTAATAACTCACTTCGAAGAATGCAGGCAGCATATAAAAACAAATATCCAAATCCCAATACACATCAGATTCAGCATAATTATAATCAAGATGAAGCGCGGAATATGATTACAGATGCGATGGTCGCGGGTGAAGAGGCGCTGAATGTTTTAAATATTCCGCTTCAGGAACGGTACAAACAATTTGGCCAACCAAGCAATACGGACAATATAGATAGTTTTCATCTGCGAAATTTGTTATTCAATGGGCGGACACAAGAATATACCTATGTGCTATGATGGCAACAATAAAAGAAGGGCGTAAACCCTTCTTTTTATTTAGATGGTAAAATCATATTGGAAATAAAAACACCAATGACTGTTCCAAGTGTGAGAGAGGCCTCATCAATATATTCCAGTACATGATGGAACAATTCATCAAGATTGGAATTCATAGGTATTTTTTTCATACCGATATCTTTTAATGTTTTCCTTAGCATGGATTTACTAATTCCAAAAATGAGGGCTTTTAAATATTGTTCCATAACATAATGAGGAGGTAATGGTTGCTTTTCTGGTTTGAAACCGGCTGCCAAAATCACCTTCTCAAAATCCATGCCTTTATCAATTACATCACATTTTTTAGTCTCAATCAAAGGACTAAGGCCAGATATGGATGGTTTTATATTATCACCTGGATTAGGACAGAAAACGGGACATTTTTGTTCCAAAGCAAAATCAATGGTATGCATCGTCCCACTATTGAGTGCAAATTCCATAGCCACAGTAGCTTGTGATAGACCAACAATAAGACGGTTCCTGTTAACAAACCTATATTTTACCGGAGGCGTCCCAACTGGATATTCTGACATCAATGTTCCTCCAGCAGTTAAGATATCATTGGCAAGTTGCTTATTGGCTGCAGGATAGACCATATCAAGTCCGTGTGCCAATACAGCAATGGTTTTCCCTCCATTTGTCATGCATGAAATATGGGATAAACGATCAATCCCATTAGCAAGTCCAGAAACAATAGAGAATCCTTCGTTTACAAGTTGTGGAACTAAAAAATGAACTGCGTTAAACCCGAATAAAGTTGAATTACGTGTGCCTACACATGCCACAGCTTTCTGACATATCAAATCTGGCCGTGTACCCTTATAATAAATAATAGCTGGTGGGTTGGACAGTTGCATTAATGATGTTGGATATCCATCCTGTGAGTAGATTGCTGTGTGAATGTCATTTTCCTGATTCATCATCAATATCTTATCGGCCTTTTCCAATGATTCTGCCTGCTTTATTTTATCATTTAATAAATCCCGAACTGGCAAAAATTGTAGATTAGAAGATAAGACATCAATATTACCCTCAAAAAAGGAGGAGAGTATAGTTTTATCGTAATCCCTTATCAGGTTCAGCACAATCTCGTTTGGTAATCCTAATTCAGTTAAAGCAATGTAATATCTATCCATGTAAATACTTCCTATCTATTGAAAATTGTCGAATACACTGCTTATATAACTATTTTGATTTTATCATTATATGGTGTATTTTATTCTTAATCTTCCAGCATTTCCTCGCTCCAGCTCCAGAATGAATCATCAATATCCAATAAATATGATGGAGCGCAATCTTCCTCATGATTATGATACGTGATGGTTGCTTCTTTACCAAGATACTGAATCATATCTTCTTCTAATCCGACACCACCATAAAGATGTTCTGGAATCAAATCATGTTTGATTCTTACCTTACTTCCCACTGGTCTTTTTAATTCTTTTAATTCATCTATATTCTCCACGAGATAATCGGTAAGCTTATTTGTATCAAAATCATGCATGTCTTGAAAATAATCACTCAAAACCTGTGACAATCTATTCCTAAGATTTTCCAATGTCAGTTACCTTCCTTATCACTACTTTTTCCACTCGATCTATCAATTTTAAAACGGTTTTTTAGTCATGTCAAGTTTTCATGTCTATTTTTTATGAAAGTCTAATCTTCTTGATTGAAGATATCATATAACTCATCCACTTCATACTTTGCATTGTCATCGTAATCAAAGTATTTTACAGATGACCGATTCAGTGAGTAAGTATAGCCAATATTGTAAACGGACCCATTGATGGTATAATCTTTTTTGCGGAATGGCTGCTTGAAGCTACCCAGTGACACAAAAACCATTTTATTGGCACCTAAGGCTTTAAATAGATTCCTTACAGCATTAAAGGTATTTCCATGTGTCATATAGTCATCGAATATGCATAAATTAAGCCGATTTTCCCGTCTCAAAGTATCAATCTTATTTTTGAAATCAGGATTAACACATAGCGTTCTGAATTCGTCAATCGCACCCATGTTGGTCCGTTCATCGGCCCGATAGCTCTCATGGGCTTTTTGTTTGGGAACCATTCGTAACAGTATGTTTTCACCATGAGGTATATTTCTTGGGATATGCCGGTTCTTGATGACACGTACCTGATGCATAAAACTGAATAAGTCAGGGTTCAAGGAACAATCAGATGAAGGAATCATCCCGAACAACTCAATATCATCAAAAAGAGTTGTATTAGTCATTCCAGCCAGAAAATGATACATGAGGATATCATAGTAGTTACGGCTCCTTCCTCTTTTTAATAGGTTTTCAAAATTGATTATCATATCGCGCTCGTTTTCGGTATAAGTTTTGGACCTATAACGGGCATCCATCAAAGACAGGACAGTTACTTTTGGTTCAATGATTGATTTTGCAAACCAGCTTTGTTGATTATACAATGTTTTGATGAATTTAAATAATTGCAGAGGTGTATCAACAACGACACCATATTTCCTTGCTGAAGATTCATTTGAAATCCAGTCAGGAACGATAAATAATGATTGAGAATTCACAGCAAGGTGAAAGTCCACATCTTTTCCACTTATAAATATGAATTGTTGGTTTTGATGATTCCGTCTTCTCACTGCATCACCTGCTGTGATACGATGGATGAAATTAAAACCATGATAGCCTCTGTCTGTATAAGCCTCTTTGGCATCATTCAAATCTTTTCTATTCCTACTAACAAAATAAATATAGGTATCCGTATCCTTATTAATCTCCTTCATATAATTTACAAAGGAACGGCAAATTGTTTTTATGTTTGGCCCAGGAAGATTTAAACGTAATAAATCCAAGTTACAAAAAATGTGTTTTTCCATAATCCACCTCCAAAAGAACGACTTATAATAATTTTATCATAGATTATATAGTTCTGACAAAAATATTTATCATATAACCCTATAATTTCACCATACTATTAAAGTATTAAGAGAAAAGAAAACAGGAGGTCTTAGAATGTATGACAGGAAAGAAGAATTACAAAGGGAATATAAACAGAAACTTGCTCAAATAGAAAGGGAACAAAGCCAATGTTCTCATATATGGGAACCAACGATTTATAATCCAGAAAAAAAGATGGTTCCATATGGTATTAAAATAACAGGATACGCAGGTAATATGTGGTCAGAGCCAGAAGGATATAGAGAAGAAAGTGTTCCTCGTTGGAGCAGACGATGCAAGAAGTGTGGCAAGGTAGAATATACATATAAGCAAAAGCCAATCATCAGTGATTATGAAGCGGATTTTTCATGAATTAAGAAAAAGTTATTAAGGATTTATTGATCATATAATAAAATAAGAAAAGGAGAAAATAGAAATGGATCGAATGAAACTCGAAAATTATCTTCGAAATATAGAAAAAGAAATTCAGACATGCTTACTAGGGTCAGGGTTATGTGGGTTCAATATTAATCTTTTAACCAAAAAGATTAGCATAGACATGCCTAATGTACAATCTATTCATGTAGACAGGAACAATATCTACATTAGAAAGCCTGGTCCTGAGTACATTGTCCTTTCTTTTGAAAAAACACTACCAGGAAAAGAGACGCCTTGTTCAAGTTTCTACAGGCATATCACATATGAAGAAGCCCTTGATATAATCATTGCTTGGGATGATTGGATTAAGGCCTGTTTACAGTCGTTTGTAAATTCAGGAATGACAGAAAAAGAAAAACAGGTACAGAATATTTTGGATAATTTTAATCACGGAAAGAATTAAGCATGATGTTTTTAATTATTTGTGATAAACAAAATAGGGCAGTTGCCCTATTTTTTATCATCTAGTAATTTCTTATATGACTTCTGAATATCTGAAACAATTTCTTTAACACAAGCATATAATTCGCTTAACATTTTCTCTTCATCAATTGTCATAATATGCATTTCCCAGCCCTCCCAAGATTTACCTTTTTCTGGGATTGTAAGTTCAAAAAAATCAAGTCTATCATAAGATAATGTTCCATCTGAGAATAATTTTGTCCAATAAGTTGCAACCTTATTTTTGGCGAATGGAATTATATAGGCCTCATGTCCACCTATAATAATTGAATGTAAAGCATTAATGTAATTATACATATAAAGTACTGATTTTGTAGAAAAAATGTCACGGAAATAGTCAAGTTCTTCATCATAATCGACGAACATAGATGTATTATTATATTTTACAGGAACCTCAAATTCGATTGCCTGCTCAATTACTGAATAACAGAAAGTTGCAAGAAGATACAGCTCTTCATTTTTACTAGTAACCATAATCCCAGGTAATCCAGGAATTGTTTCTTCACCATTCCGATTTTTTGGAAATATAATGCCAGGAATCACTTCATCACCATCATGATATGCATATTCGTAATCACAATGAATGCCACATTTTGTCAACATCCGATGTAACTCATACAACTTTCTGTTTTTGTTGACAAAGGCTTCAAAATCTCCAACGGCAACAATACAATCGACACTTTCTGCGAAATAACGCTCATCTGAATTAAGATTCATCATTTCATAATCCTCCATTTATCTATATTTAATATTAGTATGTAGAAAACAGCCAAGCAAAACATGGAACTTCACCCAAATCTTTTCATTTTACAACCTCCATATCTCATAATTATTACAGAAAGGTAGGTGATATTCAAGTGACAGAAAAAACAACAAAGACTTCGGCAAGGAAAATTAAGTCGAAACAAAAAACAGAAGAGAGACTTTTTCTGGAATACCAGGATCAGATTGACATAACAAATCTTATGGAAACCGCTAAAAATGAATTTAAAAAATCGTATCCAGACGAAGCGATTGAGAGCATTAAAGTGTATATGAATGCAATAGAAATGACGGCATATTATGTGGTAAATGGAAGAACAGAGGACACGTTCAAATTCAAATTAAGCTAAATAGAAGCAGGTTTATGTCTGCAGTTTAAAACAAAAAGGAGCCATAAAGGCTCCCTTTTAATTGTTATTAAGATAGTTGTTAGAAAATTCAATTAAATCAGAATAGTCATATAGTCCATTGAATGAGGACCGAATTTTTGTGATGGAAACGTCTTTGGCAAATTGTTCATTTACTGTTTTCAAAGCAGGGAACGCATATTCCAAAGTATTTCCGTTGGTTACAACTGCAATAGGTGTATTAATCCCGGGTAAAGCTGTCAACATAAAGTGTTGGTATTCATCAGTAAGATTGTTTGAAGTCAGGACATTCTGAATGTCTTTTTCGTAATCTATTTTCTTTTCATAAAACATAGAGCCAGATGCCCTCCATTTACCGACATAAGATTCCAAGCGTTGGATTTGTTCATCAGTTAATAAATCACGAGCATCATCAGATACTTCTTTTCCTTTGTTAAATACTATCTGGATTGTCTTTGAATCCACATTAATCGGTAATGTCCAGATATACTCTGCATCTTGTAAAAACGATGTCACATCGATAGAATCAGAGTTTAGCAGATCATCTGTTGGGACATACATTTTTTCTAACTTGTTCCAATCGATATCACTGGAGGTTACCTTCCTTGATATGTCACCAGAAATATAATAATCATTTGCAAAAGATAGTATATTGGATGTTTCAGCTTTTAACTGAGCTAAGTCGTCATCATTTACCTGGATAAAAGATGATATTTCGTAAGTAGCATCGGAAGAAGTTGCAGCTGCAAGTGCAGTAGCAGATGAAAAGATTGCCATTGCGGCGCTTAATAATATAATTTTTTTGTAATTTTTATTCATATAGTGCCTCCTTAATTCGTAACAACAACGTGACTATACTTCATTCCGGTTGTTGTCCCTGGATACAAGAATGTTCCGTTCATTGCTTCATCTAAATTAAATGAATTACCAGTTGAGGTATTTCTTTTATCGGCATCGAGATAGAAGATACGTCCCTCGTCTTCGTTGTATCCAATCGCGGTAATTGCATGTCCTTTTTCTTTTCCCTCAGCATTAATATAATGCATACTGGCTAGGAATGGTGTATAATTCATTAATTTATTTACAGTACTTGACATGGATAGAGGATAATAAGCTTCTGCATCTAATCCTGTAATATAGGCAAGCCCTTTCTTTTCTTCATCAGAATTGCCTCCAGAATTAACTATCGTTCCTTTGACATATAAACAGATATCATTTTGAGATATTCCATTATCAGGATTTAAATAATCACCGATTGTCTTAATGGAACCAATCCAGCACCACTCGTCCTCTTTTTCATCCACTCTTTCAACACCAAGTTTTGTGTAATATAACTCTCCACTGCTTCTAAAACCAAACGTGTTATTTCCATAAGTATCACTCTTTATAGTACAAGTGCCAGTTACCATAGCTCCTTGTGGATAGCCTGGCTGTTCACCTGGATTTAAATAATACCATTTATTATTGATGTATTGCCATCCGGATAACATGTATCCATCATTATTGAAATAGTACCAATAGTTGTTGATAAGCAACCATTCATTTCTTGCATAAGAACCATCACCTTTTTCATACCACCATCCGCTTGAATCCTGATGCCAACCTTCTGCTCGGGTTGAGGCAGCTGAATATGCATCTTCGCCAGGTGAATTTTTAGCATAGAGAGATTCAATACTAGTTTCCTCATACTCACCATAGGAATTCGATGCATAAGCAGAAAAACCACTAAAAAGAACAGAAGACATGGTTAACACGCATAACATAGATAAAAATCTTTTTTTCATATATGTCTCCTTTATATTATATATTATATTTTTATTTGTGAAAAGGAAATTCCTGAAAAATCAGAGAAATTCAGATTTCAAGATTAGAAGATGTTATTAATTCATCTTCTGAATGTTATTATGAAAGATAAAAAAAGAAAAAATGCAAAAAACACAGATAACTATTATGCTCTCAGATAACTTTTTTATTTTAATGAGAATGACGCCATATTATCATCATAAATGAAAAATGGAGGAATACATGATGTATATAGAATCGTTAGCACTTGAAATAACAAGAAAATGCTCCTGTGCCTGTTCTCATTGCTTAAGAGGTGATTCTCAGGAGATGGATATGCCATTTGAATTGCTTCCCAAGATATTTAATGGCATAGAATCAGTTGGAATTCTGACTTTTTCGGGAGGAGAACCGAGTCTTAATATCCCGTTCATGGAAGAAACTTTAAACTATTGCAAAAAGAACAACATTGATATAAAATCAATCTATGTTGTGACAAATGGCTTACAGAATCAAAAAGAATTAATAAAAATCATGGATGATTGGCTTATATACTGCGTATCAAGATTTGGCAATTGTAATCCGGAAGACCATCTTGCTATGTGGGATGCCTATAGTGAGTATATGGAAGAATGCATGTTTGGTTTATCATGTTCCGTTGACCAATTCCATCCGGAAATGGAGAAACAAGTATATAGGGCATTTTCACATATTCCATATTATTCTAATCAAAAAGAGGGTAGGTTTGCTGAAAGCGGGCTGGAGTTTGGAAAAATATTGATCAAAGAAGGCAACGCATATCTTTCTGGTTATGATGGAATACAATCAGATTCGATTGACTCCTTTTATATTGATGACAATATGGCGGAAAATGTATATGTTTCATCTAAAGGTTATGTCTTTTCTGATTGTGATCATTCATATGAAACGTACGATGAATATTCAACGGATTTAAACAACATTCAATTATACTCAATCATGCAAATCATTAACAATGTCATGGCTGCTGAGACCTTACCGGTTGCGATATAAGAAAGGAGAAATAAAATGAATCCATTAGAAGTCCTATTTTCAGAAGAAGACAAACAAAATATCAAAAATATAATCGAGCGTAAAAATCCAGGTGATTTAGAAATAACCGAATCATTTAATTCTATATGGTATCGTGATTATGAATCGGAAACGGAATTACGGATTCTATTCCTAGGAGACATAAAATTAACCATTTCGAGAGTAGCATTTAAGAACAAAAGAATGGGAACGATGTCAGAAGTATATGAGTATTTAAGAAATTTCTGCAAGGAAAAAGGGATAAAAAAGATAGTTATCCAGTCGGTTGAGACGAAAGAAATGGCAAATTTTTGTTTAAAACATCGATTTGAACCAAATCAATATTGTATGGATGCAGGTGATTATTTGATGGGAGATTATGAAATTATTATATAGAGGCTTCGGCCTCTTTTTTATTTGAGTCTTAATTTTTATACACATAATACCATTAAATAACAAAAAGGAGAAAAAGAATGATATTAAGTGTAAGTAGACGAACAGATATCCCAGCATTTTATTCTGACTGGTTTTTTAACCGATTAAAGGCTGGATTCGTTTGTGTTAGAAACCCAATGTATCCGGAAAAAGTGTCAAAGATATCGCTGGATAAAGAAGTCATTGATTGTATTGTCTTTTGGACTAAAAATGCCAAGCCAATGCTTGATAGACTGGACGAACTGGATGGATATAATTATTATTTCCAATATACCTTAAACCCGTATGGGACAGATGTGGAACCAATCATTGGAAAAGATAAAAATACACATATAAAAACATTAATCCAGCTTTCAGAAAAAATTGGTCCTGACAAAGTAATATGGAGATATGACCCAATTTTCACAAATCAGAAATATACAAAGGATTATCATATAAAAGTATTCAAAGAAATGGCTGAAGCACTTCGTGGTTATACATCACATGTCGTAATATCTTTTCTTGACCTTTATGGTCAGACAAAAAGAAATATGCCTGATATAGATGAATTTAATGAATCGGAGTGTCGAGATCTTGTAAAACAAATGGTGCAAATTGCGCAAGACAATGGAATGGTAATTGAATCCTGTGCAGAGAAAATAGACTTATCAGAAGAAGGAGTCATGCATGGACACTGTATTGATAAGAACCTGATTGAAGAAATTATTGGATATCGTCTGACTGGCGGAAAAGATAAGGGACAGAGACAGGAATGCGGATGTATGGAAAGTATCGATATTGGTGTTTATAATACATGTAAAAATGGCTGTAAATACTGTTATGCAGTGTATGGAACAAAAGATACAATTGAAAATACAAAACTATACAATCCAGAGTCACCAATTCTATGTGGCATTGAGATGCCAACCGATATAATAACAGAACGGAGCATGCGAAGTTTGAGAAGGAAGAGGTAGGGTAATATGAGTATGGTATTAACAGAGCAATTGAAAACATTAATAGAAAAACTGGCAGAAACAGTCAAAGAAATTTATCAATTCAGTCTTCTTCCAACTGCAAAAAACTATAAGGATATCGAAACAATTGTAAACGATTTAGGTGGCGGACTAATCTTTCAAGGTTTTGATACAGAAGTGTGCAGATGTGGAACTTCATTTATGATTAAAATGCCAAATGAAAAAGATAAAACAAGCAGACTAAGATGTTTTGCAGAGGGTTTGGCCATTTTGTTTTTGGAATTAAAATACAAAATGTCAGACGAAGAATTTATGGGACGTAAAAACATGTCATATGAGACAATATACCGAAGGGATTATGAAGATTATAAAATATTAGAATATCTCACTGATGAGTTCTTATGCCCAAGAGAAGAATTAAGAAAAGCAACGGTTTCGATTCTTCATGATGATGGTACATTTTGCATTAAAGATTTAGTGCCACTCTTGGGTCTTAACTATTCTTATATCGAACATCGGCTAGTTCAGTGTCATATGATTAAAGGTATGTTCTAAAGAAAGGAATTCCAAATTATGAAGAAAGATTTAGATTCATGTATAGAAAAATTAAAGGTTTACTATGGCATTGATCCTTATAACAAGCCAAATAACCTTGCATATTTAGATCGGTATTATTATAAGTCAGTTAGTGATTTTTATGATTCTGATACTCTTAGAAAGGCAGAAAAGGAAATTCAAAAAATACAAGGTAAATGACTTTCAGATTAAAGTGAAGTATAATGTTGTTAATTGCTTTATAATGGAATTAGAAAGGAAAAATCATGATTAAATTAAATGGAACAATTTTTGGGAGTGAAGAGTTTTCAAATGGAGAAGTAAGTTATAAGCCAGTAGAAGTAAATAAGTCGGAAGGGCTCATTCGAGGAGTTAATCGGATTGATTTATATTTTCAGAACAACAAGGATATTACAGACCTTCAGTTTGCAGTGGAATTCATACGGAATGAAGATCTGGATGCAGAAATCCACTTATACATGCTATATGTTCCGTATGGACGGATGGATAGGCCGATTAAAGGGTATGCCTTTAGCCTGAAGTTATTTGCAAATATTATCAACCGTTTATGCCTGGATAAGATTGTTACGTTAGATAATCATTCGGATGGAATTACAAACTTGATTAGAAACGTATATGTGCAGGACATTAATCCATATATCCATGAGGTAATCAGATTATATGAGCCGGATTACTTATTCTTCCCAGACAAAGGAGCGATGAAAAAATATCCCAACATCCTTAATAAGGACATCCTTGAATCACACCCATATTTTTATGGAGAAAAAACAAGGGTATTGGATGACAGCCGGGAAATTATCAGTTATGAACTGTATAATGGTGATCTGAATATTACAGGCAGGAAAATCCTGATTATTGATGATATCTGTTGCACGGGAGGAACCGTAATCCGGGCTGCCAATATCATGAAACAGAGAGGCGCTGCGGATGTGGCTTTGTGGGTTGCCCATTGTGAGAACAATGTAATTAAGTATGATATTGTGAGGGAAGATAGTCCTATCTCAAAAATCTATACAAGTAACAGTATCATAAGGAATTATAAGATTCCTGAGATACAGACTATCAGCCGTGAAAATCTCATTACCAGATTTGCATCAAATTTCTAAAAGGAGCGAGTGCATTGTTTAAACGGGACTATATTAACAACAATTATTTAAAAATCGATGGCAGAAATATCCCTTATACAATATTTACGGCAGCTGGTTATCTGATATATCATGATGATTTAACGGAAGAAGAGATGTATAACTTTATGGAAGAAAAATATGAAATTTATCAGCGGATTAATCAGATCATTGCTCTGAAACAAAGCTGTTATCTATTGAGAAGAGTTGGCTATAGCTGTGAAAGCCTAAGTGATGATCTATATCAGTTGAAGATGAG
>OHLM01000189.1_pt1 | contig 27341 bp, 19 predicted proteins | sample 1569101 | NCBI WGS metagenome assembly OHLM01 (sample SAMEA3879558, study PRJEB24766) | human gut metagenome | biome: human-associated habitat; feature: feces | place: USA | collected 1985/1987
GTCTGTCTACCGAAGGTAAAATCAATTTTGTGGAAGATACCCGCGAATATGCCCGTCGTGCGGAACGCATGAAGAAAATATTTACCGACAATGGTTTCCATATCGTATATGACTATGATGCTACCCAGGTGGTGGGAGATGGTTTCTTCTTTACCATTGGTTACGGAAATATGACAGGGGGTGAATTGCTCCGGGAGTTATTGTATTATGGGGTAAGCAGCATCTCGCTTTCTACTACCGGCAGCGAGCAGGAAGGTGTCCGCGCCTGTACGTCACGGATGCGCGATGAACTTTATCCGGTGATGGAGGAACGCATGAGAGCTTTTCATGAAGATCATTGAAAATAATGTGCTAATAGGATAATGTGCCGATTGCCATACAGTGGGTTTGTGTGCCAGTACATTGGCAGATTAGCACATTGAAAAATTATTTATTATGATTTGGAATAAAAATAAAGAGTGCATGAGTCGGGACGAGATGAGCGCTCTGCAGGGAAAACGTCTGAACAAGTTGGTGAACTTGGTTTATCATAATGTTCCTTTTTATCGTAACAAGATGCAGGAGATGGATTTGTCTCCCGATGATATCCGTAGCATTGATGATATCGTGAAACTTCCTTTTACTACCAAACAGGATTTGCGGGATAATTATCCTTATGGGCTTCAAGCTGCTCCTGCTTCTGAAATAGTGCGTGTACATGCCTCTTCGGGCACTACCGGAAATCCTACTATTGTAGGTTATACCCGTCGTGACTTATCTGTATGGTCGGAAGTAATGTCTCGTTGTCTTGCCGCTTATGGGGTGACCCGGGAAGATACGTTCTCGGTGAGTTATGGCTATGGCTTGTTTACCGGTGGTTTGGGTGCTCATTATGGTGTGGAAAATTTAGGTGCAACGGTTATTCCGGCGTCTACGGGAAATACTGAAAAGCATGTGCGTCTGATTCGTGATTTAGGTATAACCGGTATCGCTTGTACTCCATCATACGCCCTTTATCTGGCAGAAACGGTGGAACGAATGGGGCTTACCAAAGATGATATAAAATTGCGTATCGGTGCTTTTGGTGCAGAACCTTGGACAGACAATATGCGTAAGGAAATAGAAGAGCGGTTGGGCTTGAAAGGTTATAATCTGTATGGATTGAGCGAAATCATGGGACCGGGCGTTTCCTTCGAGTGCCAGGAACAAAATGGCTCTCATATCAATGAAGACCATTTCTACCCTGAAATAATCAATCCTGAAACATTGGAACAACTTCCCAGCGGGCAGCAGGGTGAATTGGTATTCACTACGCTCACCAAAGAGGGAATGCCGTTGTTGCGTTACCGCACAAAGGATTTATGTTCGTTGATGGAGGGTACTTGCGCTTGTGGTCGTACCAGTGTTCGTATGAGCCGCATCATGGGACGTAGTGATGATATGTTGATTATTCGTGGCATCAATGTCTTTCCTTCACAAGTGGAAAGTGTTATTTTGGGAATGCCTGAATTTGAACCTCAGTATATGCTGGTTGTCGACAGGCAAAATAATCTTGATATTCTTCAGGTTCAGGTGGAGGTTCGTCGTGACTTCTTCTCAGATGATTTAGGACGTATGCTTGCCATGAAAAAGACATTGAGTGACAAATTAAAGAGTGTGCTTTCTATCAGTGCGGATATTAAACTGATGGAGCCGAACAGTATCAGTCGTAGTGAAGGAAAGAGCAAGCACGTGATAGATAAACGAGTATTAAAATAAAAACTTTACGCAATATGACAATTAAGCAATTATCTGTTTTTCTGGAAAATAAAACCGGAAGAATTAATGATGTAGCAAAGACGTTGGCGAAGTATGACATTAATATGCACGCGTTCAGCATGGCTGAGTCTACAGATTTTGGAATCCTTCGTCTGATTGTTTCTGATGTCGATAAAGCAGTGGAAGTGCTCCGTGCAGAAAACTTTGCTGTAATGCTGACCGATGTGGTATGTATCAGTTGCCCGAATGTAGCAGGTTCGTTGTCGGCAATCCTGGAATGTCTGGCTGTCGAACAAATCTTTATTGAATACATGTATGCTTTTGCTCAGGGTGATACGGCAAATGTGGTTATACGTCCTAATGATTTGAAGAAATGCGTGCAAGTATTGGAGAAATGCCAATGTGATATTTTGAATAAAAATAATCTGTAAGATTTCCGCATCGTTTGGGAAAAGAAAAAGAGGCAGTCTCGCTGTGTAGGGACTGCCTCTTTTTTGCAGAGTAGGTTATTATTGATTATTCAGCAATACAAATAGAAACACGGTTTTCTTCAGCTGTTGAGAACGGCTGAACTGTGTCACCTTTGTAATCTACATTAATTCTGTTTTCAGTGATACCTTTGGCTTTCAAAGCTTCTGCAACGGCGTTGGCACGTTTTTGCGAGATAGTTTTGTTGTAAGCGGCAGTACCAGTTTGAACGTCTGCATAACCGGTGATAGTTACTTTAGCATTAGGATATTTATTCAAATAGTCCACGATGCTGTTTACTTTACCCAGTTCGGCTTCTTTAATTTTAGAAGAGTTGATAACGAAGAAGATGTTTTCTGTCAATGCTTCAACTTTTACAGGTTTGGGCTCTTCCTTTACAACCGGTTGCGGTTTAGGCTCTTCTTTTTTAGGAGCAGGAGCTGGAGCCGGTTCATAATAAACAGGTTCTGTCTTCTTGTAAGTCTTGCCAAACTTGAATGTGAAACCTACCAATCCGTTGAATTGCCAGTCTGCATTACCTGCTTTCTTTGAATTGTATTTATCGGATAACGCATTGGCATTTACTTCTAAGTTGACGAATACATGGTCGCTCAAACGAATGTTTGCGCCTAAACCTCCGCGTCCTACAATAAAGTTTTTGCTGTCATTCCATAAATATCTTAACTCATGTCCCTGTGCGTTGATAGCCACAGCTTCGTCATTGTCAAATGCATGGTTGAAACCTACTCCTAAGAAACCATAAGCATTGAATACACGTTTGGGATTGAATTTGCAGAATAAAGCACTTAAGTCCAACATAGCATCTACGTTGCCCTGTACAAATTTATATTTATACACGGTGGAAGGAGAAGCCCATGCTCCTTTAGCTTCCCAAGCACTTACTCCGGCACGCAGACCAAATAACGGGCTGAATTGGTAACCCCCTGTAACTTGTGCAGCTGGTGATATCAAATCCGAGAAACTAGCTTCACCCAAAGTATGGCTGGCACCGCCTTGAATTTGCATAAACCAATGAGGGTTGAACACCACTTTACCTTCTTCTTTCACTTCCTGAGCAAAAGAACTAACTGTGCAAAGAGAGAATGCACAGATTAAGAATTTCTTTGTTAAATTTGATAGTCCCATTTTTAAAAATATTTTGGTGATTCTGCAAAGGTATAAAAAAATAATATATCAACACGTTTTTTCACAAAAATATGTTGATATACTAATAAAACCGGAATTTAAGCTTACCAAATGAGACTGTAATCGGTTTAGAACAAACTCCAGGCTACGGTTAATCCTGCCATAACAATGGCTACCATACTCATTAATTTAATAAGTATATTCAGGCTTGGACCGGATGTATCTTTAAACGGATCTCCTACTGTGTCTCCGGTGACAGTCGCTTTGTGTACTTCACTGCCTTTGCCGCCAAAATTGCCTTCTTCCACATATTTCTTGGCGTTATCCCATGCACCGCCCGAATTTGCCATGAAAATGGCGAGAACAAAACCGGATGACAAACCGCCAATCAGCAGTCCGATTACTCCCGGAACACCAAATAAGAGTCCGGTGGCAATGGGAGCAATAATAGCCAGTAGAGATGGGAATACCATTTCTCGTTGTGCACCTTTGGTTGAAATTTGTACACATCGTGCGTAGTCGGGTTCGGCTTCACCGGTCAGAATCCCTTTTATTTCCCGGAATTGTCTGCGTACTTCTTCCACCATGTGGGCAGCTGCACGTCCTACTGCGTTCATTGTCAGTCCGCAGAATAAAAATGCCATCATGCTACCGATAAAAATTCCCGAAAGAACTTTCGGATTCATCAGTGTTACATCATAGTACAGCATATAATCGGTGAAACTTGCATTGTGTACTTCAACAGTAATGCCGTTGGGCAGTTCTAAAATTGTTTGTCCCAATCGAGTCAGTCCGATACGTATTTCTTCTATGTATGATGCCAGCAGTGCCAGACCTGTGAGCGCTGCAGAACCGATGGCAAATCCTTTTCCGGTTGCGGCTGTCGTATTACCCAACGAATCGAGGGCGTCTGTGCGCTTGCGCACTTCTTCACCCAATCCACTCATTTCTGCATTGCCTCCGGCATTGTCGGCTATCGGACCGTAAGCATCAGTAGCAAGAGTGATGCCCAAGGTGGAAAGCATTCCTACAGCGGCAATTCCGATACCATACAGTCCCATGGAAATATTGGCAAAATCAAAACCTGATGCGAGCCAATAAGAAAGGATAATTCCGACTACTACCGCCAAGACGGGGATAGTGGTAGATACCATACCCAGCCCGATACCTGAGATGATTACGGTGGCCGGACCGGTCTTTCCGCTTTCGGCCAAACGCTGTGTTGGTTTATATGATTGAGAAGTGTAATATTCGGTAGAACGCCCGATGATAATTCCTACTATTAATCCGATAACTACGGCAAATGAGATATTTACCCAATTTTGTAAATTCAGTATCCAAAGGATAAGGAAAGTTGCAACGACTATTAAAGCAGAACTTAAGTTTGTTCCGACAGCCAGTGAGCCTAATAACTCTTTCATGCCTGCATTTTCTTTTGTTCTGACGGAGAAGATTCCTATAATGGAAAGGAGAATGCCTACAGCAGCAATCAACATTGGTGCGATAACAGCTTTAAATTGCATGGTTGTATCGTTTGTACCTATATAGGCAGCAGCCCCCAATGCAGCGGTGGCGAGAATCGAGCCGCAATAGCTTTCGTACAAGTCTGCCCCCATACCGGCTACATCGCCAACATTATCACCTACATTGTCGGCAATGGTTGCCGGATTGCGTGGGTCGTCTTCGGGGATGCCGGCTTCTACTTTGCCTACAAGGTCGGCACCCACATCGGCTGCTTTGGTATAAATTCCTCCTCCGACACGTGCAAATAAAGCCTGTGTGCTGGCTCCCATACCGAATGTCAGCATGGTGGTGGTAATGATACACAATTTGGCAGATGGATTCATGACGTCTGCCGGAATACATTTATCCAGCAATAGATACCAGAACGAAATATCAAACAGGCCGAGTCCTACCACCACCAGTCCCATGACTGCTCCGCTTCGGAAAGCGATACGCAGACCTTTGTTTAAAGAGCTACGGGCTGCATTGGCGGTACGTGCTGAAGCATACGTTGCGGTCTTCATTCCCAAAAAGCCGGAAAGCCCGGAGAAGAAACCGCCGGTAAGGCAGCCAGCTCGTTGCCGATGGCGTTTTGCAGATGGAAGCCGTAAGCCATAACGGAGAATAGAATAACCAGCCCCAGGAATACCATTCCCACTACCTTGTATTGCTGTTTGAGATAGGACATGGCGCCTTGACGTACATACAGAGCGATTTTCTCCATTGTAGGAGTTCCTTCGCTTTCACGCATCATTTGTTTGTAGAAATACCAAGCGAGTACCAACGCCAATAAAGAGGCGATGGGTACAATCCAGAAAAGATAGGTTTCCATACGCAGTATTGATTTAGAAGTTACTTCCCAAAGATAAAAAAAATAAGTGATATTCAAAGGTATAGGACCACTTTTTTATTTGTTAAGGGAAAAAGAGAACCAGTTGGAATATTGTGGGTTATCAGGTTTATGGAATATGCCGGGGTTGCCGGAGGGAGGCTTTTCGGGTAGCGGAAGAATTTTACCGTTTCAAGCGATAAAATTACCCGGATTCATCTAAGTATCCGGATGATAAAATAATAAATTGTATGGGAATAGTTATTTCCCATACAATTTATCTATCAAGTCACTGCGGCCTATCTTGCGTAATTCATTGATGATGGCACGGCGTTCTTCGGGTTTATACCAGAAAAAGAACATTCGTTGCGCCAATTTTTCCTTTTGCGTCTTGGCAGAAAAGACCGGTTGCAAAGTATAGGGATGATAGCCTGTATACCAGGCTTCGGTAGCAATGGTCATGGGAGTGGGAGTGAAGTCCTGTACCTGTTCCAGATGGAAGTCCAACCTTTTGGTGATAACTGCCAGCTCTGCCATATCTTCTTCTGTGCATCCGGGATGGCTGCTTATAAAATAAGGAATGATTTGCTGTTTCAGATTCAGCTCTCTGTTCACTTTATCGAATGTTTTCTTGAATTCATAGAATTGTGCGAACGAAGGCTTCCGCATGATATGCAATACTTGATCGCTGGTATGTTCGGGGGCAACTTTCAGTCGTCCGCTCACATGTTTGGCTATCAGCTCGCGTGTATATTCGGCTGTGCTTCGGTTTATCGCCGGGTCTTTACTTTGGTATTGCAACAGGTCATAACGTACACCGCTTCCGATAAAGCTTTTCTTTATTCCCGGTATGGCATCTACCGAGCGATAGATGTCGAGCAGCGGGCGATGGTCGGTATTCAGATTCGGACATACTTTGGGATGGATGCAGGACGGGCGTTTGCAACGGCGGCATTTGTTTTCATCCATTCCGTGCATGGCATACATATTGGCACTCGGTCCTCCCAAATCGCTCAGATAACCTTTGAAATCAGGCATTTCTGTAATCTCTTTCACTTCTTTCAGGATGCTTTCCTTGCTTCGGCTGACTATGAACTTTCCCTGGTGGGCAGAAATGGTACAGAAAGCACATCCGCCGAAACATCCCCGGTGGAGATTGACGGAGAATTTAATCATATCATAAGCCGGGATGCGTTTCCCTTTGTATTTGGGATGGGGCAGCCGGGTGTATGGCAAGTCGAAAGACATATCCAGTTCGCCCTGTGTCATGGGGGGGTAGGGAGGATTGACCACTACGGTCTTGTTTCCCACATCCTGCAGGATGCGGGAAGCTTCGTATTTATTGCTTTCCTCTTCGATGAAGCGGAAGTTTTCGGCTTGTTTCTTCTTATCTTTCAGACACTCTTCATGAGAGTGGAGGATGATATCCGGTTTTTCTTTACTGTGCTCGGATGATGTGCTGATGTTTTGGAGCGGACACACGGGGTCTTCCTTACGGATTATGTAGGCTGTTTGTAAGATATCATGTGGAACAGGAAGACCGGCTGCTATAGGAGCAGACCCGTGTGTCTGTCCGGCAGCAGCCGTCAGTGCTTTCATCCTTCTGCAAAGTTCTGTAATCGGCTTTTCCCCCATTCCATAAATGAGCAAATCTGCTCCCGAATCTATTAAAATAGACTTCTGCACACAATCCTGCCAATAGTCATAATGGGTGACGCGGCGTAAGGAAGCCTCTATACCTCCCAAGATGACAGGCACATCCGGGTATAGTTTTTTAAGAATCTGTGTATATACAATGCTGGGATATTCGGGACGCATATCGTGACGACCGTCCGGTGTATAAGCATCTTCACTGCGTAAACGTTTATTGGCTGTGTACTTATTCACCATGCTGTCCATACATCCGGCAGATACACCGAAAAAAAGACGTGGTCGTCCCAGCTTTTTGAAATCGCGCAAGTCATCACGCCAATTGGGTTGAGGCACGATGGCTACTCTTAGTCCCTGTGCCTCTAATAATCTTCCGATAACGGCCGGTCCGAAAGAAGGATGGTCTACATACGCATCTCCGCTAAATAAGATAACATCCAGGTCATCCCATCCACGCAGCTCAACTTCTTTCTTTGTTGTCGGCAGCCAATCTGTAAGTTTATGTTCTTTCAAATCCTTTTTATTCTTCTTTTTGGCCTCCTTCTTCATCATCCTGATTCTTTTCTTTTTCCCAGCGGATGTAGAGCAAAATCAATTGATGAAGCCCGAAGGCTTTCATGTTATTATGATAAATTACATCTATGCAAAGGTCGAGCAACTCTTTGTTGTTTCCCTCTTCACTGGTAATCAGTGAGCGTATATTCAGTTTTAATTTTTCCAGTACAGACTCATCTACAATGCCGTTACTGTCTATTAAGTGCTGAAATAGAGCGTATTTCTCGATTGTTTGCAGGTTTTCTTCCGAAATTTCCATGCAACGTGTGCCTGAGGCATTTGTTTGTATAGTGTACATAGTCCTTATTTTAATGGTTTATACGGACAAAGTTAGGTGTTTTTATGAAATAACCTCTAATTTGCTTCTTTATTTTCATAGAAAATCCTTATTTGCTTCCGAAGAAACCTAATATGGCACTCATTATCCGTGTCCGTTGCTGCACTCCTTCGATGCTTTCGAAAGGGAAGCCCAATACGAAAGTGCGGTAATTGCCTTTGTAGGCAATGCCGGCACTGTAATTGCCGGGAGTGTATATAAATGTGGAATAAGCCGGTGTGACAGGAGTCAGGCAGTCGGGGGCAGGTACGGCATACGTTTTTTCATTCACGGTGCAGGGAATTGTAAAATGGGTGTTGGCACCGTAAATAGTGCCTGATGTTTTTCCGCCCATGCTTCCGCCAAAACTGTATTTCAGTATGTTCTCGGTAAAGCCGAGTGCCGAAGGACTGTTCATGTTGCTGCCGATATAAGAACCGCTGACCAATATGTTTCCACCACGGCGACAATAATCCGTGATAAGTTGTTGCATGATAGGGGAGAATGCCTGTTTCTCCGCACCCATAATGAGGTCTGTGACCGGATAGTCTGTCAGTCGGACAAATCCGTTTTCCACTGCTTCGTCGCTGCATGAGACAAAGGAATATCCTCCGGCGGATTGTATGGCTTTGCCGTGTATGAAAGGATAATCAAACGTGTTTCCGGCTATCAGCATTCCTTCCAGCTCACTGCCACTGTATCCCAGTCCGTCTTTTGTTTCCCGTCCGATGCGGCTTCGGTCAAAACTTTGTTGTGCACCGCAATAGGCCGGTGTGCTTATATAAGGTATTCCCGGGTCTGTCTTTAAGTCAAATCCTTGTATAAAATTCGATTCTATGGTAGCGGGACCGCTTAGGCGATCGAATGCATTTACTATTAAAACAGTTCCTTTGCTCTTTTTGGCTTTATAGGCCGACAGAATTTCGGAAGGGAAACTTTCTCCTCCACGGTTGACGGCTGTGACTTTGAAGCTGTATACCAGTCCCGGTTCGGCTTCGAAAGTATATTTCGTATCGCGAACCAACGTACCATTGTCGAATCCACCATGTCCCAAACGGGTGTACACAATGTATTCCCGGGCCTTTGCCGTAGGTTCCAGCGGGTCGTCTACTGCCTGCCAGCTCAGACGGAATGTGTTCTTCTTGCTTCCTTCGGCTATTGAAAAATTGCTCACCGGCAATGGTTGTACCACATAGTCAGTGCCATGCATAGTGGCTGTATACTTTAGGATTGATTTATAAACCGAACGTGCAACCGTGAATTTAAACCGGGGATTGTGTCCCAGTTTAAGGTCGGCAAAGTTCTGATGGGAAAGCAGTTCCAGAATCATGGATGGAACACCCGGCAGGCGTGTCTCGCTGTAATTGCGGTTCCACAGGCTGCGGCGCGGCCATTGAATACCAAATCCGGCAGAGATATCCCGTTGCAGTCCGGTCAGCACCATGTCTGCCAGGTCGCGGGAAGCATAGCGGGAGATTCCGGCGTTTAATTTCCCATTATTGCTGCCGGTGGTATAAATGCCCAATGTCCCGATTAGCTCATCTTCTTTGGAGAAGCCGGCATCGCTGTGCAGTCCGAAAGTCATTTCAAACGGCACTCCCAAACCTTGTTCCTGCGGATTGTAAACAGAACCGCCACTCATGTAATTGATAACCCGGCTGCGGCTGTTGATGTCGTCGGTATAATCATTTTTCCCTTCGGCGGGACTATATATACCGTAGGGCATTCCCGCCCATTGTGCTGCATAACGTGCTCCTTCCAGGTAGCGTGGAAGACCGCTGATGCTTCCTCCTCTCGAAATATTTCCCATGCCTCCTCCAAAGCGGACGGCATCGGCGCACACTACTCCTTTTTGTTTGCTCTCATTACTTAATACTACCATTCCGTAGTCGTTGGTTCCTTTGTCGAATTCAAAAGTGCCCAGATAAACCCATGTACCTCCGCCCATTTGCTGGTTGACTTTGAATTCGGTCACTCCGCCTTTATGGAAAACCAAATATTTGGCATCGCTTACACTTCCCGGCAATGTCTGATAAGAAACGTATACGGCATATTTCCCTGTTTCGGGAATATCGGGAATCCATTGTGCAAAAGCCTTTTCAGGCTTTTTTTCCGTTGCGGCGAAGCGTGCCGTGCCGTCCCGGAAAGGATTCTGTCCGTCTGTATAAACAGAACGTTTTCTGGCGAATCCTGCCAAAGGAGATGTTTTCCATTTTCCTTTCCGGCTTTTCTCTTCTATATAAATGCTTTTTCCCGTAACTGTGTTGTTGTCCACTATTACTTCGTTGCGCTGCCGGTCTCGTTCGCGTGGCGTATAGACGACGGCACCGGCGTTTTCCAGCATGGGGATGATATAAGGAACGACGAAAGACTGTGTGAAGAGGTCTTCTGTGGTGCAGAATAAGCGCGGACGTTGCCATTCCCAACTTCCTTTGTTGTTTTTATAATATTTTCCATGGCTTTGCCACAATGCGATGTGTCTGCCCTCCAATCCTTTAGAGGCAAGATAAGGACGTGACATATTTTGTATCCAAGGAGCACCTTTATAGTCGATGCGTTGCCACAGCCTGCTTTTATCCTGTTTTTTTTGTAATATATTGGGGATTAATTCTTCAATCGGCTTTCCATCTGCATAAATGGTAATATCGTAGTAATTGACGGGGCCGGGAAGACTTTGTTTCAGTAACCTGTAAATGGCTTCTGTATTTTCGGGCGTGAAAGGTTGATAACCAAAGTTCGCATTGGCATAAACATGCAGCGCTTTTTTACTGTGATTCAGTTCGTAGCGGTCCAGTCTGCACTTGCCGATATTGGCGTATGATGTTTCGAAATTAGTAAAAAAGTCTTTTAAGCGTTGTTCCACATTCCGGTCCGGTTCTTGTGCCGATATCCAGAAGGTACTTACCGCCAGAAACAGAAAAGACGTTATTATTTTCTTTGCCGGCTTAATAAACATAATTGCTTCTATTTGATGATGCGAAGTTAGAAATATTTGTCCGTATTCCCGTATCGGCTCATCTAAATGAAATGAATTATCTTTAATTTTTGCTTTACATTAGCTGTTATGCTTCTGTTTTGTTTTCTTTTTCCTTTTCTTGCAGGTTTGTGCTTGCCGCAAGCTTAGGGAAGAATAAGTGTTTTCTTCCTTTGGGTTAAGTCTTTTTCTACGTCCGGTTATTACGTCCTACTGCGGCAGGACGTACGTTCCATTGCAGTAGGACGTACGTCCCACTGTAGCAGGACGTATATCCCATTGTTGTGGGACGTAATAATCTGCCGCATGAAAAGTCTTAATCTGAAGGACGAAAATGCTTGGCCTGTCTTATGGAATATTTAAAAGGAGGTGTGTCAAAATAAAAATGGTCTATCAAATCTTAACAGTAGGGGCAGGGTTTACCTGCCCGAACCAACAGTCACTAATACACAAAGCAAACTGTTTTTTTGAAGAGGAAACCTCGCCCCTGCCGGCAAAATGATAGCATCATCAACGTTTGGACACACCCCTTTTGCTGTTTTATTTTAAAAAGAAAGATTATTGAATATTCCCGATAGTAAATAGTTCAGGATGCTTTCCTTTGAAATCTTTATAATACAATTTAATTTCACGCATATCTTTCTCTATATCCCCGCTAGGGTGAATCACCTTTTCGGCAGTGATACATTTTTTTTCGTAGTCTATAGCTACTAATATGATGGGCAGACCGGCTCCTTGGGCAATATAGTAGAACCCTTTTTTCCAATTCGGATTTGCTTTGCGCGTACCTTCGGGAGTAATGGCCAAATGAAATTTTTTGCCCGACTTGGCAATGTTTATCATCTGGTCTACCAATGAACTCTTGCGGCTGCGGTCTACCGGAATACCTCCCATCCAGCGGAAGATAGGTCCCAAAGGCCAGAAGAACCAGTCTTTTTTCATCATGAAGCCGGTTTCACGGCCAATAGCCCCCATAAACAGTTTACCGATAAACAAATCCCAATTGGTGGTATGCGGAGCTGCACAAATAATATATTTGTCATAATCGGGAACGGAGACTTTGGTCTTCCATCCCAACAGTTTGTAGTAGATAAAACTACAAATAGCTTTCTTCATTCTTTAAATCCGTGTTATGCTTTTGATGCTTTTTCCATTTCGTCTGCCACTATTTTTATTTCTTTGTCCAGGTCTTCATGCAATCTCTTATAGAAGCCTTTTACATTGCCCGGCTCGGTGTGGCTGATACGCGGAATCAATGCCAACACGTTATGTATTGCGTGAATAACTGCTTCACGGTTAACACCTTCCATCAAGGTAGCAAAAAATAAATCGCTTGCTATATAGGTTATTTTTTTCTTTAAATTTCTTCTACTTGCCATAATTGTAATGTTTTTAAGTTAATACAAAAATCTAATTTCGCGGTAAAGTTAGCATTTTTATTTGTATACGTTTTCATATTTGCGAAAAAAGAGCGAAATTTGCACGTGATTTCTAAATGAGTTTATACACCTTTAAATAGAATAATAGAATATGACTAAAAGTGCATTACAAATTGCCAGAGCTGCTTATCAGCCCAAACTTCCTAAAGCGTTGAAAGGCGCAGTTAAAGTTAAGGAAGGTGAACCTACACAGTCTGTAGCTGACCAGGAAGCTATCAAAGCATTGTTCCCTAACACATACGGAATGCCGTTGATACAGTTCGTTGAAGGCGAAGCTGTTAATCTGCCTGCTATCAATGTAGGTGTAATTCTGTCCGGTGGACAGGCTCCCGGCGGACACAATGTGATTTCAGGTTTGTTCGACGGTATCAAGGCGCTGAACAAAGACAGCAAATTGTTTGGTTTCATTCTGGGCCCCGGTGGTTTGGTTGACCATAACTATATGGAGCTTACTGCTGATATCATTGACGAATACCGCAATACGGGTGGTTTCGATATCATCGGTTCGGGACGTACCAAACTGGAAAAAGAAGAACAGTTTGATAAAGGTTTGGAAATCATCAAAGAACTGGGCATCAAGGCATTGGTAATCATCGGTGGTGATGACTCTAACACCAACGCTTGCGTATTGGCAGAATATTATGCAGCCAAGAATTGTGGCGTACAGGTAATCGGTTGTCCGAAGACTATCGATGGTGACTTGAAGAACGAAATGATTGAAACTTCTTTCGGTTTCGATACTGCTTGTAAGACTTATGCCGAAGTTATCGGTAATATCCAGCGTGACTGTAACTCTGCACGTAAATACTGGCACTTCATTAAATTGATGGGACGTTCTGCTTCTCATATTGCTTTGGAATGTGCTTTGCAGGTTCAGCCTAACGTATGTATCATTTCTGAAGAAGTTGAAGCTAAAGATATGTCTTTGGATGATGTAGTAACTTACATCGCTCAGATTGTAGCCGACCGTGCTGCTCAGGGTAACAACTTCGGTACAGTATTGATTCCTGAAGGTTTGGTAGAGTTTATTCCTGCCATGAAGAGATTGATTGCTGAATTGAACGACTTCCTGGCTGCTAATGCTGCGGAATTTGCTTTGATTAAGAAATCTCATCAACGTGAATATATCATTTCTAAGTTGTCTAAAGAAAACTCGGCTATCTATGCTTCACTGCCCGAAGGTGTAGCCCGCCAGTTGTCATTAGACCGTGACCCGCACGGAAACGTACAGGTATCATTGATTGAAACAGAAAAACTGTTGTCTGAAATGGTAGCTACCAAATTGGCACAATGGAAAGAAGAAGGCAAGTATGTTGGTAAGTTTGCTGCTCAGCACCACTTCTTCGGTTACGAAGGACGTTGCGCTGCTCCGTCAAACTTCGATGCAGACTATTGTTATTCATTGGGCTACACAGCATCTATGTTGATTGCTAACGGCAAGACCGGTTATATGTCTTCAGTTCGCAATACGACAGCTCCTGCTGCAGAATGGATTGCCGGTGGTGTGCCTATCACAATGATGATGAATATGGAACGTCGTCACGGCGAAATGAAACCGGTTATCCAGAAAGCATTGGTGAAATTGGACGGTGCTCCTTTCAAGAAGTTCGCTTCACTGCGTGACAAGTGGGCTACTGAAACAGATTATGTATATCCGGGTCCTATCCAGTACTTCGGTCCTACAGAAGTTTGTGACGAGCCGACCAAGACTTTGCAGTTGGAACAAGGTAAATAATTCTGAATAGAAATATTAATATTGTAGGGGCGAGTTGTTTTCGTCCGGATACACTTCATGTTGTGTTTTCGGAGGATTCAGTTCGCCCCTGCTTTGAATAATTCGGTATATATCAGTACTAAATGAGTAAGCAACCGCCCATATCGGTGGTAAATAAGCCACGTAAGACAACTTCCCGAAAATCTTCTTCTCCGCGCAAATCGCGGAAGAAAGATGCTTCGCCTCATAAAAAGAAGGTAGTCAAGAAATGGGAAATACCGACGGGGCTTTATTATATCCTGATGGGAGCAATCACCGTTGTGTTTTTAAGTGCTTTCTTCTATTTCTTCATTCGTCCTTATTCTTACCGTTGGAAACCTTGTTATGGGCTGAAGGCATATGGTGTATGCATGCCGGCGGGTTTTCATATTCATGGTATTGATGTTTCCCATTATCAGGGAAATATTGACTGGCAACGACTGACTCAGACCCGTCAAAGTCAATTCCCTATCCATTTCATCTTCATGAAAGCCTCCGAGGGCGGAGATTATGGTGATCGTGTTTTTCAGGCAAATTTTGATTCAGCCAAGGCTTATGGATTTATTCGCGGAGCTTACCATTTCTATAATCCGAAAACAGACCCGGTTCGTCAGGCTGATTTCTTTATCAATTCCGTAAAGTTGGACACAGGTGATTTACCTCCCGTACTCGATATCGAAAAGCGTGGAGATGATGCCCGGACTCTTCGTCGGGATTTAAAAATATGGCTGGATAAAATAGAGAGACATTATAAAGTAAAGCCTATTCTTTATACTTCTTATAAATTCAAGACCCGCTATCTTAATGATTCTATATTTGATTCTTATCCTTATTGGATTGCTCATTATTATGTTGATTCGGTGGAATATAAAGGCAACTGGAAATTCTGGCAGCACACTGATGTGGGTACACTTCCCGGCATTAGGGAAAAAGTGGATTTGAACATATTCAATGGCTCATTGGAGGAATTGAAATGCATGACTATCCGTTGAGGTATTTCATAAAAAACAGACTATCTGTTCGGTTTTAGGTGAAGTGTTCGTTTTCGGACATTGGATTTGTTTTCTATTATTTTGATTATCAATATGATATGACTTTGGCATATACTTTGTATTTGAGAATAGAGAAACAAAGTATGTGTATATTATGGTAAGAACGTATTTTAATCAAGCTTTTCATTTAATCAGGCAGAATCCATTGTTCAGTGGTTTCTATATACTTGGAACCGGATTGGCCATATCGATGGTTATGTTATTGGTTGTTATTTATTATATAAAGGTAGCAGGAATTTATCCGGAGACTAATCGTGCGCGGATGATGGTTATATCGGATGTGCACATGCAGAGTGTTGATAATTCCAATTCTAATTCGACGGGTCTGATAGCCTACAATATAGTGAAAGACCTTTTTTACAATCTGAAAGGTACAGAAGCGGTTTCTGCTATAGGAACTTATGTGGCAGGAGATGGTTATGCTCAGTTGCCTTCTTCAAAACATCGCATACCGGTAGTTCAAAAAGCAGTGGATGTTGCCTTCTGGAAAGTTTTCGATTTTGACTTTGTAGATGGAGCTCCCTTTAGCGAATCCGATTTTGCCAGTGGCATTCATCACATTGTCATTTCAGAGGAAGTGGCGCAACGGATTTTTAATACTTCGAAGGTGGTGGGCAAGTATCTTACGATAGATTTTGTGGAGTATAAAATATGTGGAGTTGTCAAAACCCCCAGTTATGCCACGGAACTGAGCTATGCACAAGTATGGATTCCATATACTTGTTTTCCGGGGTATGATAAGTATAATCAATACGATGCGCTAGGTGCCTATGAAGTAGTCATATTGGCACGTTCCTCTTCCGATTTTGACAGCATAAAAGCTCAGGTAGATGAATTTACTCGAAAGTTTAATGCTATTTCTCATGATGGCTATAAACTGCTTTGGCATGGACAGCCTTATGCTTACTGGAAAACATTATTCCGTGTGGACTCTATGACGGACTTGGATTTTATGAAGATTTTCCGTCAGATAGGAGCTGTTTTGCTGATGCTGTTATTAGTGCCGGCATTGAATTTATCGGGCATGATATCGGGACGAATGGAAAAACGTTTGCCCGAGATAGGAGTGAGAAAAGCATTTGGAGCAACGTCTTGTGTCTTATTTTCACAAATAATCTGGGAGAACCTGATTTTGACTGTTATTGGCGGTTGTCTGGGTTTGATTATATCTTATGGAATGGTGTTATTATCTAAAAATTGGCTGCTTACTTTGCTGGACGACAATGTGACGGCGTTACCTGATGGGGTAGGTGTGAGTATAACTCCTCAAATGCTGTTCAGTCCTGTTCTGTTTATGGCTGTCTTCCTGATATGTGTGATGATAAATTTGTTCTCAGCCGTTATTCCGGCATATCTTTCTCTGCGAAAAGATATTGTGTATTCCATTAATAAACAAAAATAAGAGGTTATGTGGCATCATATATTTAGAAACCTTTGGAATTCGCGTAAGCGTAATGTGTGGATATTGTTGGAGTTGATTGTTATTGCCATTGTATGTTGGATGGTAATCGATCCCTTATTTGTTATTTTCTATAATAAGTCGATTCCGGATGGCTATGAGGCAGATGGGTTGTACAGGCTTCAGCTTTCTGTGGTTCCTTCTGATGAAGAAATTCGCCCGGAAGATTTCCGGAAATTGATGGAACGGCTTCGAAGTCATGAGCAAATCGAATCGGCTACTTATGTAGTCAATAACCACTATCCTTGTTCGCGTGGAAACAGTTTTAATAATCTTACTTTGGACACAATGAGTGTTCGTGTTGCTTTTATGGATTTTGTTCCGCACACCGATTTCTTTCAAACCTGGCGAATACGTTCGGTCAAAGACGGTACTTGGGAAAGTCTCGAAAATGCCGAATATACGGTGAATAGTATTTTGATGACTTCGGATGCTGCTGCTTGTCTTTCGCCCGATAAAGATCTGACCGGAGGTGTGGTTTATGCGAGAGATAGTGTTCCTCTGAAGGTAACGGCGTTGATTCAACCGGTCAAAATGAAGAGTTGTATGCAGCCTTATTATCTTCGTCTCAATGCACGTACTGACGGCATTCCGTCATGGGCCTATGAGGGAGGTTTGATTGTCTTTGCCCGTACAAAACCCGGAGTTGCGGAAACTCGCTTCATTGAGGATTTTATTCCTTGGATGGAAGAGTATTTGGCAGTGGGGAGGTTGTTTATCAGCAAGATTGAACCTTTCAGTAAAGTACGTGAGCAAAGTGATTTAAAAGAAGGAGCTACCAGTGAGATTCGTATTAAATATGCCCTTTGCTATTTCTTTCTGGTGAATTTGTTTTTAGGAGTCAGCGGGACATTTTGGTTGAGTACCCGTACACGTCGGGAGGAAATGGGAGTGAGATTGTCTTATGGGGCGTCTCCTAGACATATTCGTCTTTTATTATTGGGTGAAGCCGGTATGTTGACTACTATAGCAGTATTGATAGGTTGTCTTGTTTATTTTCAATGGGTGCTGAAAGATGGATTTTATGTGTTGTCGAGTATGACGCCCGGTGATAATATGCGTTATATTACTAATCATTTTACAGTTCATTTTTTGATAGTGTCGTTGATTGTATATCTTATCATGATGATAGTAACATGGATTGGAGTATGGATACCGGCTTATAATATCAGTAAAATATCTCCTGTAGAAGCACTGAAAGACGAATAATGTTTTTATATTTGCCGTATGAATATAGTAATGAACATATTGTGGATTGTTTTGGGCGGACTGCTTATTTGTATAGAATACATTATAGCGAGCCTGTTGTTGATGGTCACCATCATTGGAATTCCTTTTGGTCTGCAGACATTGAAGCTGTCAGTTTTGGCACTTTGTCCGTTTGGTATGCAGGTGCGCAGTTGCCCCGGCGGTGAGGGTTGCTTGAGTGTTTTGATGAATATACTTTGGATATTGGTAGGAGGTATTTGGATAAGTTTGTCTCATTTAGCTTTTGGTTTGTTATTATGCATCACTATTATCGGTATTCCATTTGGTTTGCAACATTTCAAGTTGGCTGGACTGGCACTTACTCCTTTCGGGAAAGAGATAGTTTAAGTCGTGCTGTCATAGAAAAAGAGTGTGTCAAAACGTGAATAATACTGTCGTTTAGTTCGTAGGGGCGAGGTTCGCTCGCCCGAAAACAGTTTACTTTGTGTCTTCGGGCAGGCAAACCATGCTCTTCTATAAGTTTGTCATTCTGCGCACCACAAGAATCTCAGAATGACAAACTTACCATATTAATACAGCCCGACTACTGTTTCTTTTTCAACAATCCTTCAAAATCCGGTTGTTCCAACAGTTCCAAAGCCTTCCTGATGCTTTCGTTAGCATCATTAATAACGTGATAATATTCATTCATATCCCATAAATCACGAGCTATCAACGCCTTCATCTGCAATTTCAGCAAAGGCAGGGCTTTTTGATATTCTTCCTCATTATATTCCACGCCCATCTCTTTTCCTGTCGCTACCAATTGCCGAAGCATATCCGGAGAAACTTCGAACTTCTTATGGAAATCATCAAACTTCTTATACTTAGACAACCATTCGTCACGATGTGCATCTATCTGCCGGAAGTGCACTTTCATCAATACCCCCTTATCACGCAACTGACGATGATATTTAGTATAGAGCGTCGTATCAATCGGCACAAAATAATCCGGCATAATGCCACCTCCACCATATACCGTACGTTCTAATTTATGAGTCTTAAACTTAAGAGAATCAGGGAAATGAATACTATCGGCACTCAGCATTTCCCCTCGGTTATAGCGGTCTATCAAATCTTCATTATATTTTTCAATACTTTCGTAAGGCTTCTGAATACAACGCCCTGCCGGAGTATAATAACGAGCCACCGTCAAGCGAATCATAGAGCCATCGGGCAAGTCGATGGGACGCTGCACCAGCCCCTTACCGAAAGTACGGCGACCAACCACTACTCCTCTGTCCCAGTCCTGAACAGCTCCGGTCACGATTTCACTGGCAGAAGCCGAAAACTCATCCACCAGCACAATCAGACGTCCATCCCGGAAATCTCCGGTACCCTTGGCAAAGAACTCGCTACGAGGATTCCGGCGTCCTTCGGTATAAACAATCAACTCTTGTTTTTCCAAAAATTCATTTGCCAAATCGATGGCAGCATTCAGATAACCTCCACCGTTACCCTGCAAATCAAGCACCAAATCTTTCATGCCTAGTTTTTTCAGTTCAGCCAATGCCTTCTTAAACTCCTCATGCGTGGTAGCGCCAAAACGATTGATGCGGATATAGCCGATTTTATCTTTCAACAGATAAGAAGCATCGAGGCTGTAAACCGGAATTTTATCCCTTTTCACCGTAAAAGGAAGCAGTTCCCCCACTCCGCGGCGCACAATTTTCAGATTCACTTCCGAACCCTTCGGCCCCTTCAAACGGCGCATGATATCTTCCGTGCTCATCTTCACACCGGCAATAATCGTATCATCCACCATTACAATGCGGTCACCGGCCAGAATGCCTACCTTCTCAGAAGGACCTCCCGATACAGGCTGTATAACGAAAAGAGTATCTTCCGCCATATTAAACTGAATACCGATTCCTTCAAAATTGCCCTGCAACGGCTCATTCATTTTTTTTACCTCTTCCGCATCCGAATAAACAGAATGCGGGTCAAGCTGTTCCAGCATCTTTATAATGGCTTCTTCCACCATCTTGCCTTCATCCACCTTGTCGACATATAGATTGGCAATGGCAAACTCCGCCAATTGCAGTTTACGGGCCGGGGAATCCACTAAAGACTTTCTTTCCTGTGCCCGGACAGCACAGAAAGAAAAAATGCAGGCAATCAAGCCTGCAACTAAATACTTGGTATATTTCATCATTAATCTATTTTCATTCCTTCAGGCAAAAACGGAGTAACATCTTTACCGAATTGCAATAATTCCCTCACAATAGTAGAGCTGATAGAAGTCAGTTCGGGCTCGGTAAACAGTAAAATAGTCTCTATTCCCGCCAGCTTCCGATTGATATCGGCAATGGTTTCCTCGTACTCAAAATCATGCACGGTACGAATGCCGCGCACGATAAACCCGGCATTCTGTTCTTTGGCAAAATCCACCGTCAGACAGTCATACGCCTCCACCCTGATACGAGGTTCATCGGCAAACAATCCGCGAATCATTTCCAGACGTTTATCCATCGGGAACCAAGTCTTTTTATTATCATTAATACCAATACCGATAATCACCTCATCCATAAAGGTCAATGCCCGTTTTACAACCGAATAATGCCCGATGGTGAAGGGATCGAATGTTCCCGGAAATATTGCTCTTCTCATCTCACGCTATATCTTCTTCTATAACAAGGTTTTCAATTATAAAGTTTTGTCTTTCCATGGTATTCTTACCCATATAGAATTCCAACAGTTCTTTCACCAAATCGGTCTTTCTAAGGCTTACCTGTTCCAAACGCATATCTTTTCCGATAAAATGCTTGAATTCATCGGGTGAAATCTCTCCGAGTCCCTTAAACCGAGTAATTTCAGGATTGGGACTCAACCGTTCGATAGCAGCAATCCTTTCCTCTTCCGAATAGCAATAGACAGTTTCGTACACTCCCTTCTTACGGTTACGCACGCGGAACAAAGGAGTCTGCAAAATATACACATGTCCTTTCTTTATCAAATCGGGGAAGAATTGCAGGAAAAACGTTATCAACAACAGACGTATATGCATGCCGTCCACATCGGCATCGGTTGCCACAATCACTTTATTATAACGCAGTCCCTCTATGCCTTCTTCTATGTTAAGAGCCGCTTGCAGCAAATTAAACTCTTCATTCTCATACACCACCTTCTTGGTCAGCCCGTAAGAATTCAACGGCTTACCGCGAAGACTGAACACCGCCTGCGTGTTTACATCACGACTTTTCGTGATAGAACCGCTTGCCGAATCACCCTCGGTGATAAAAATACAGCTTTCCTCTTTCTTATCTCCCTTTGCATCATTAAGGTGGAAACGGCAGTCGCGCAACTTACGGTTATGAAGGTTCGCTTTCTTGGCACGTTCACGGGCCAGTTTAGTCACACCGGCTATCGCTTTACGCTCTTTCTCGGATTCCTGTATCTTTTGCAACATCACATCCGCCACGTCCATATGCTTGTGCAGATAATTATCCACTTCCGTCTTCACAAAATCGCCTACGAACTTATTCACCGTAGGACCGCCGGGAGCCATATTGGTAGATCCCAACTTAATCTTTGTCTGACTTTCAAACATCGGTTCTTCCACATTGACGGCAATGGCTGCCACCAATCCGTTACGGATGTCCGCATAATCCATATTCTTATTGAAATACTCTTTAATAGTACGTGCAATATGCTCCTTAAAAGCACTTTGATGTGTACCCCCCTGAGTGGTATGTTGCCCATTGACAAACGAATAATACTCTTCGCCATACTGTCCGGTGTGCGTAAAGGCAATCTCTATATCCTCATCTTTAAGATGGATGATGGGATACAGACCGGTAGCCGTCATATTATCATTCAACAAATCCACCAGCCCGTTGCGCGACAATATACGCTGTCCGTTATAAATGATAGCCAACCCCGTATTGAGGTAAGTATAATTGCGCAACATCGTTTCCACAAATTCAGAGCGGAAACTATAATTTTCAAATAAAGTATTATCCGGTTCAAAGAAGATATAAGTACCGTTCTCTTCCGAAGTATCTTCCGTCCGGTCTGTCAGCAAATCTCCTTTGGCAAAAGTAACAATACGCACCTTCCCTTCGCGGTAGCTTCGCACTTCAAAGCGCGAACTCAATGCATTGACCGCCTTCACACCGACACCATTCAGCCCGACACTCTTTTTAAAAGCCTTGCTGTCATATTTGCCACCCGTGTTCAGCACGCTCACCGCCTCAATCAGTTTTCCCTGAGGAATACCACGGCCAAAGTCGCGCACACTGACACGAAGTTTATCTTCTATTGTAATTTCAATCTTCTTGCCCGCCTGCATTTTAAACTCATCGATACTGTTATCGAGTACCTCCTTCAAAAGAACATAAATACCGTCTTCTGCATGCGCTCCGTCACCCAACTTTCCAATATACATACCGGGACGGGTACGCACATGCTCCATATCGCTGAGGTGGCGGATGTTATCGTCGGTATATTCTACGGCGGAATTGTTTATCAGTTCGTTGTTTTCTTCCATATCTTAGTAACGGTTACAAAATCAGTTTCTTCACGAGTACATTGTCAGACGATGCTTTTCTTATAAGCACGACGGCGCTTATGCTGTTCAGTCTCGAAATACTCCCACTGTGCCTGCACCTTTCCGTTCAGCTCCAGTTCCGGATTACTTTCGGCATACTTGAACCCCAATTGCTGATACACAGGAATCAGGTCGGAAAATAACAAAGCATTCACCCCTTTGTTTTGGTACTCAGGCTTCACAGCCACCAACAGTAAATCGAGCATGGGAGGATATTTATGCATAAACAGCACCTTCATCAAGTGATACCATCCCATAGGCAGCAAACGTCCTTTTGCCTTTTGCAATGCTTCAGACAAAGAAGGCATTGAAATACCCACAGCAATGAGTTTATCGTCGGCATCCGTAATCAGAGTCACCATACGCAAATCCACGATAGGCAGATACATCTTGATATACTGGTCAATCTGTCCTTGTGACAATGCCGAAAATCCATAAAGGGGCGCATATGCCTCATTCATCAGCTCAAAAATAGCCTGACCGTATTCGGCAGCAATCTTTTTACCCGATGTATATTTCTTAATCTTCAGATTAAACTTACGCTGAATCAAATCGCTGATACGCTTATGCTTGTCGGGAATAGCATCAGGCACATATATCTTATACTCCACCCAGTCGGCATCTTTCTCAAATCCCAACTTTTCCATATGTTGCGGGTAATAAGGATAATTATAAATAGTTGCCATCGTGCTCAACTGGTCAAAGCCTTCAATCAACATTCCTTCCGCGTCAAAATCAGTAAAGCCCAAAGGTCCTTGAATAGTATCCATGCCCTTCAACTTTCCCCATTCAGACACAGCATCCAGCAGTGCACGTGATATTTCTATATCATCCAGAAAATCAATCCATCCAAAACGTACTTCCTTTTTCTGCCATGTTTCATTGGCACGATGATTGATAATTCCGGCAATACGTCCCACCACTTTATCATCTTTATAGGCCAAAAAGTAAACAGCCTCGCAAAACTCAAAAGCAGCATTCTTCTTCGGGCTGAACGTATTCAGCATATCATCGTACAAATCGGGTACGGAATAGGGATTATCCTTATATAACTCGTAATTAAAACGTATAAATGTTTTTAGTTCCTTTTGGGTACTGACTTTCTTAATGGTAATAGCCATGTTCGATTTTTATAAAAATTCAGGCGGTAAAGATAGCTGTTTTTAATTTAAAAAGAGGTGATTTTCACACCTTTTTTCATTGTTGGGCAATAAGATAGGCCGTATAAGCCACATAACACACCATCATCAACACCCCTTCAGGGCGTGTAATGGTACGTTTTTTGAAGAACCATCCCACCAGCCACAACAGCAGTGCGGAAGCAATCATCACCGTCAAGTCAAGATTATTGATGCCACCCATCGGCAAAGGTGAAATAGTTGCGCTACATCCCAACACAAAGAATATATTAAACAGATTGCTACCTATCACATTTCCGATGGCAATACCCGGATTCTTCTTCAATGCAGCCGTAACAGAAGTGGCCAGCTCGGGCAACGAAGTACCTCCTGCCACCAAAGTCAATCCTATAACAGATTCGCTGACACCCAGCGACCGGGCAATACCGCTTGCTCCTTCAACAAAGAGTTGCCCGCCAAAGATGAGACCTGCCAGTCCGCCCACTATAAAAAGAACAGATTTCCATACAGGCATCTCTTTAATCTTCTGTTCTTCTCCCACTTCTTCGCCTCCGTTTCGTGCAATGGCAAATGTATATCGCAAGAAAATAAGAAAGAAAGCGAGCAGAATAAGTCCGTCAATCCGCCCGATTATATTTTCATTGCCTTGATCAAGCATCACATCATTGGCACAAAAGAAAAGTACCAGCGAAGAAAGAATCACCAGCGGTATTTCTTTGCTCATGGTTCCCTCACCAACTTTGATGGGTAGTACCACCGCCGTGCAACCGATAATCATCAAAGCATTGAATGTATTACTACCCACCACGTTACCGATAGCCATCTCTGCACTTCCGTTTAAAGCAGAAAGTACACTGATTACCAACTCGGGTGCGGAAGTACCGAAAGCAACAATAGTGAGACCGATTACGAGGTCGGAAATACGAAAACGCTTGGCAACAGCAGCCGAGCCGTCAGTCAGGCCGTTTGCTCCCAGCAATATAAGGGCTAAACCGCCGATTAAAAGAAGGGTGTCTAACATAAATTATTTGATTGAATTTTAAAATTTGACGGTAAAATTAAAGGTATTATCCGAAAAAGACAAGGAAATGGAGGAGGAATGATGGATAAAAAGAAAGTAGGAGAAAACGATAGTCGTTCACTCCTACTTTAATTATAAGCTAGATAATAGCTGTAAAACTATTATTTACTGAAACCGACAATTTACTGTACTTTAATAGGTATATTAACTACTGTCTTAATACCATTAAGGTCTGTGATGGTTACTTCAATAGTAGTTTCATAAACACCAACACCCATAGGCATATCTTCCAACTTCAGTCCATTATTAGCATCTATTGCGGCTTCACCATTACCGGCATCTTTAACTTTAAAAGTATAAGAAGCGCTTGTCGTTCCGAACAAATCGATAGAATTATCGAATTCTTTTTCAGAGTTACTTGCTTTCAAAGACAAGCCGTTATACTTATTAGCACTAGTCCCTGCACCTGTTCTCTTTGCAATAGTATATGTACCTGTATTAGCATTCTTACCATCATCTGCTAATGTAACAGCTATAGGAGTTACCACAGCGTTTTCTTTATAGAATAAGAATGCAGCGTCGGCAAACGGTGATACAAACTTAACTTCAAATGAAGGTATTTCAACTTTCAGTTTTGTATTTGCTGTTCCACCAATAAAGTAGTTACCCTTAACAGTTACATTCTGTTTAACCTTATTATCAGCAATAACACCTGTGGCTTCAAGAGTTGGAGTTGCACCAGTTGTACAAGTAGCCAAAGCAGTGCCATCTGCTGCCGGCTGAGGTTCAAACTTAATATTTGCCCATTTGAAATCATCTGCAACTTCATTATAAGCATTGGTCATGTTATACTTCTTCACATTAGAACCGGTGCCACTCAGAAGAGCTGTCAGTACATTGTCTGTAAATGCTTTGCTCTTAGACAAAAGTTCATCAAATGCAGGCAATGTAACCTTAACAGGAGCAGCTACTTTCTTAAACTCATTACCATCAACATCTGTCAATGTCAAGTTCAAAGTATAAGAACCTGCTTCGGCAGTTGTTTGATATGAACCATTCTGAATTACTGCATACTTAACAGTCTTGATATTTTCTGCAGTTACAGGAGCTACTTCTGTTTTACCATCTGTACCGTCTGCCTTCAAATCTTTATAATACTTCACAGTAGGAGAAGCATAGATAAATTTAGCAGCTTTATCATCAGCTACTGTCCATTTCATACGAGCAGCAGCAACTTTGGCAGCATCAGCAGTTGACATTCCGGTCAGAGCAGTACCCAAATCGATAATAATCTTACCCGGAGTATCCATTGCTTTGTAAGTTACTTCAGATACCGGAGTTTCAGGGTCAACTTCTGTTCCTTCAAAGTTTACAGTAAAATCAACTGCAGCCGCAGTAGTACCGTCAAACTTCACATAATTTACTGTCAAAGAAATATTCTTAGCACCGGCTGCAGCGGCAGTAGAAGAGATAGTCATAGTCTTACCATTGATAGTAATTCCCTTATTTGCCAATGTAGTAGGGGTACTAGTAGTCAGATAAGCATCATAAGCTACTTCTGTCTGTTCTTTGATTTTATATGTCTTAGGAGTTGTAGAAGGAGTAATTTCTTCCGATTCCATATTATCCACTGAGAAAGTAACCTCTTTTCCATAAGGTACTGTTACAACAGCAGGTGGATTAGAGAATCCACTAGCGGTAGCTACCAATGCACCATTTGCATACAATGCATTAACCTCCTTGTTAGTCACAGCTGCTGTCGGTGCCACTTTTGTGTCATAACCAGTCAAAATGTTACCATCTACCTGAACAGCATAAGCTATATCACTACCTTTATATTGAAATGCTTTGGCAATATTACTTGCAGTAACCGTGCTATTAGGTTCTATATCCAATACCCATAGACCATTAGCCGAAGCAGCCTTAGTTATGATACCTTCATACGGAGTAGCCGAAATAGTTGCAGGAGCCTCTGTTTCGCCATCGCTGGCAATCAACTTAATAGCTGCTGCCGACAAATCATAAGAAGCAGGAGTAACACGAACCACTAAAGAGCTAGGTGTACCTACCAATAATTGATCTTTGGCAATTGCTCCTTTAGGACCGGCCCAATTGCTATTAGCAGATGTAGCTTTACCCCAAGGCAGAGTATAATCGCTAGTTTTCATAATTTCAATTCCGGTAATAGCAGCCAATGCTGTAGGCAACTTGATAGTCTGTAACGTTCCGTTTGCATCCGGCAAAGTAATAGTTACCACACCGTTAGAATTATCGGTCAAGATAGCATATTGACCCACTTTCATTCCGGTAGCCTTACCATTGATTATCAATTCACCGTCTTTTACTTCTACGGTGTCACCTACCTGACCGACAACTTTACCATTTACTTTCAGGTCTTTACCATCTACTGTAATGGTTACTTCATCTACATCGGGGGCAGTAGTCTTGATGGTATACGTTTTTGTACCCGTACCGTCAACTACAGTCAATACACCTGTCTTTT
>OHLM01000190.1_pt1 | contig 27235 bp, 16 predicted proteins | sample 1569101 | NCBI WGS metagenome assembly OHLM01 (sample SAMEA3879558, study PRJEB24766) | human gut metagenome | biome: human-associated habitat; feature: feces | place: USA | collected 1985/1987
CTGCATATATTAAACCACCAGCTTGAACTTCTTTATTACGTTTAATAGTATCTTGATTATTCTTATAGAATTTAGGACTACCTGCAAATAGATCATTAAAGTTATTATACTGAATAGTATAATTTAAACTAAATTCAGTAACAAAATCATTATATCTTTCACGAACTTTAGTAGCTTGTTCAGCTTGTTGTTCTTTAGTTAAACCTTCGGTCTTAACATTATTAAATCATTCAACGTTATTAATATAATCTGCAAAATAAACTTCTGCATTACGTCTACGCTGTACAAGATAATTATCAAGATAATTTTCAATAGCTTCTCTTTGAGAATCAGTAAGAACAGCTATAATTTTACCTTGTGCATCACGCCTAATATTAAGTGAGCCATTGCCATCACCCCCGTAAAGGAAATCTGAAATCTTATTACCTTCTCCATCTACTAACTCATTTACATTAGTTATAACATCTGTATTATCATTAAGATTTAACTTGTTAATATTAAATACATTACCTACAAGTTTATTCTTATCTATTATCTTATTTCCTTGTCTATGATAATTTAATTCAGCAGATGTATTAGATAGATCAGATACTCTAAATTCTTCTTTAAGAATTGGTTTAGCAAGTTCTCCTAACTTACGACTTCTTTCTCTTCTAAGAGTTATATTTCCATCTACTTCATCAGTTTCAAATAAGAAAGTAAGTGCTTGAGCTGCATCATCATATTCTTGTTGAACTATATTGAATAATGCCTTATAAATAGGATGATTTCTATTTATTTTATTTCCATATAATCCATCAATAGAAAGACGATAGCTTGTAATACTAAAATTCTTAGGAGCATCAGAAGGAGTTTGCATAAAATAACGACTAAGTTTAAATTTACCATTAGGATCAATATCGTTATTATTAACAAACTCGTTAAGAGCTGTAATATCCCATTCAGTACGAGTCATTTTAGAATAAGTCTTATTAGTATTTAAGACTTCATTTCTCGCACCATTAAATAATTGATAATCTAAGAACTTATAATAATCAGTAAGAGCATAAGTTCCATCAGCATTTCTTTTAAGAATACCAGGAATTATTATATTACCTTTACTATCTGTTACTTCTACAATAATATTAGAATTATTATATTGAGAAAGATTAGCTTTATTAGTAAAATACTCAAGAGTGGCTTGTTCATTTCCTAATCTATCAAAGAAACGTTTAAGCATACTTGGTTTAATAATATCAGAAACAAGATTATTTTCTACGTTAATACTATTAAATTCAAGATTTACAGTTTGATAATTAGCAAATGTTTCAGCTATAGCGTTAGCAATCTTATTGCCTGCTCTTGATATATCATTTAATTTATCAGCAGGAACTGGTTGAATAATATAATTTTCTCCAATTTCTTCTGCTGCCATAGCTTTCTTATATTCTGCTCTATACCATTCTTTAGAAGTATTATTATTTTCGATTACTTTAGGATAAGTATCTATAAGCGTTTTATTAAAACTGTTAGCTAATCGAATAAGATTATTAAGATTAATAGCGATATTACCTGTTCCATTGAATTTAATATAATTACTAATTCCTTCTTCTGTAACTCCAATATTAAAAGAGTTATATAAATTAATTAAGTTATCTCTTACTTCATTGTATTGAAGATTTCTTTCATTAGCATCTGTAATAGAACTAATTTCTTTTATTTTGTTAGTAAGAGCATCTAATTTATTAGCATTTTCAGATACTCCTACTGGAACAAATGTAAGATTATTAAAAGCAATAATAACCTTATCATACATAACAAGTTGAGGAAACGAACCTCTATTTCTAATTCGAGGACTTATTTGTCCAGAACTATAAAGAAGTTCATTTCTTTGTACTCTTGCTTGATTAAATTGAGTATATACTTTATTTCTAAGATTTATACTATTTATATCATTTCCTGAAATCTTATTTGCAACAATAGATAAAGAACTACGATTAGGAAATCTATCAGCTAATTCATAAAGACTTTGAACAAATGACTGAGCGTCATCAAAAGTAGCATTAGTAAGAATAGTTTTATAATAATCAAGAAACTCAATAGTTTCAGGAATACCAGAATAAGTAGCTGAATTATAGTTAGGATTACCATCTATTCTTTCAGTACTTATAGTTTCTCCAGTTAAAGCAAATAATTGCTTAACTTCTTTAGATATATTCTTATCATAATCTTTACGTTGATCTCCTAAATCACTCCAATCTTCTCTAAGACCAGCAATTCCCTCATCGTCTAAAACATCAATAACTTCTGCATCTGAATTATCATCTTGCAGAAGATTCTCGTTAATTCTAAATAATCCAAGTGTTCTACTTAAATCATTAACCTTAGGATGTCTTATAACTATATTATATAAATCATCGCTATTTTTGATTCCTGCATATAATATATTACAATATTCTCTTTGTTCATCAGTAAGATTATCTTTATTCTTCTGAACATGAGTATATAATTGCTTTAAAAGAGTTTGTTTAAGTAGATTCTTATCTACCTTTTTACCAGCATTTCTAAGTGCATTTTCTCCTTTAAGCATAAAAGTAACTAAAGTATTAATAGCATGATCTTCTTTAGCTAAATCATTTCCAAATATAGTTGTTCTTGCAGTATTATAATCTTGAACAGAATTACTAATATTAAATTCAGTAAGATTAATATACTGCTTAACAGCTTTAACAAAAGTAGGACTAATTTTGTTCATATTAGATAAGTCAACTTCTTTTTGAGTAGTTGAAACATACCACATACGAAAGTCCGGATTCATAATAGTAGTAAGGTATTGGAGAGAACGAAGTTTATCATTATTAGTTAACTTCATAAGTCTATTATATAGCTTATCATTTCCAATACTTTCAATTTCACAAGCCATAATTAATATAATTTTAAATGTTTAATAATCGACTGCAATATAATAAATAATATCATTACTTCCAAATGTATCAGCCTTAGAGTGTCAATAAAATGACTGATTCTAAGGCTGAATACGCGATTTTAGTAGAAAGTAATAGGATAGCTAAGAACAGGTATAGTTAACCTCGTCACGAGCCTGCAAACTATCGAGAGAGCGTTGCTGTTGGTAGTTTAGACGGCTGAATAACGAGGATATTGTCGGAGTTAAATTTGCATTACTATCTATAATAGAACTATCAAATTCAATATCTGCAATACCATCAAAGTCACTCATGAAAGCATCTTCTATTTCAGCAATAGGTTCGCTGTATATTTCATCATTATTATCTATTACTTCATTAGTTGATTCTTCTCCTGTGTTTATCTCTGATATTTTACTTAATCTATTTCTTATTTCTCCAAGTATTGTATTATCTATTCCTGATACATTACCAATTAACTCTAAAAGAGCGTCAATAATATTAGTAAATATATTATTAGAATCAGAAACAGTGGTTGAAGCATAAGGGATGCTACTAAGGAGTCTTGCAAACTCTCTGCTTGTAATAGCTTCGACCACAAATTCTTCAACTGCAACATTATATTCTTTAGTTTCATTTAGATATTTGCTATAAGTGTTTTTAACTACATCATTAACTTCTGGACTATTAATAAACTCTTTAAACTTATTATATAAATCATTAAATTTAGTAGTATCAATTCCTTCTTTAGCAAAATAATAATGAATACCTTCATGTATTACTTTAAGAACTTGTTGATTGCTATCTAATTCTAACCATTTATTAGTAAGAGTTAGAGTATTATCTCCTACTGGAATAGAAGCAAGACGTCTATCATTAGATTCTATTGTAGAATTAATTTTAAGCCCTGCATCTTCAAGAGATTTAAGTACTTCATTATAAGAACTATTAGCATTAAGAACTTTACCTAATTTAGAAGGAGTAGTTCCTTTTTCAATAGCATCTCGAACAGCATTAGTAGGAGCAGGAGATTTAGTGCTTATTACTTCCTCTACAGGGGTGGTTACATCAATAAGACTTAAATAAATATTCTTATTAAGACCTATACTATTAAATCCTTCATTAGTAAAAGTAAAGTTACCAAGAATATTACCTTTACTATCTTTAATTGCATCTATATTAGTAACTAAAGCTCCAGTAGAAATAATATAATCAGTATAACTATCAAATTCTTTACTATACCATTTATCATTACTTAAAGAAGGAATTTTAAATCTCATCTTTCCTTCGTTAGTAACTTCTATTGTTTCATTACCTCTAATATTAGTTCCACTAAAAGCATCATTAATTATATTACGACGAAGATAATTAAATATATCTTTAAACTTAGTATTAAAGTTCTTTCTACTTGCACTTGCAACATTTATACCTTGAGAAGTAGTAATACCCATAGCACCAGAAGTAGTACCATCAGGATATCTAAACTTAATATTAGGATAACGAGAAGCTATATTAAAATATATAATAGGACCATTAAATTTCTCACTAACTCCTCTATATGTACCTCTTGGTTTAAATGCTACATTTCCTTCAGTATCTCTACTAAATTCATAACCGTATAACATCTTTCCATTACCTATATATTGTTCGATATTAGATATAATAGAATTAAATGTTTCAGTATCATTATTTAGTAAAGCACCTGCAAGTCCATCAAATAATTCAGTAATACCAGAATTAAATTGATTAACGAAATCATTAGTAGAAGTAAGTCCATTATTAGAAGTATTACCTTGAGTATTAACTCTAATCTTTCTACCTTGAGAATCTTCTACATATAATATAGTATTACCATTATCATATAAATTAGTTGATTGACCTACTACTCGATTACTACCATCACGAATTATTATTTGATTATTTTCGATACCATATAAAGTAAAATTATCAGTATTAGATGATAAAAGAACATCATTAATATTACTGTATCTTGGATTTCCATTTTCATCGTTATTTAATAGCAAACGACCAGTAGTAGTATCTGCAATACTTATACGCTTACTCTTAGATTTAGTCTGTGATACTTTATTATATAATCCACTAATAGTATTATAATTATAACCTATTTTCTGTTCCCACTGATTAAGACTTTCTCCTACAAGAGTTGCATAATTAGTAGAATTAGGATTAAGATTCCTATCATACATCAATATTTTAGATATATGATTAGCACGAGTTACTTTATCTTCAAAAGAATCAATAGGAGAACTATAGATGCTTACTAATCTTTTATAAGTATCATTTGCTTCTAATTCATTAATAACATCAGTCAATAAACTTCTATTATTAGGATTAGTACGAATACTATTTAGAACAGCTTTTATCTTATAAATATTAGCAACAAAGTTCTTATCTGCATCTTTTTGACTACTAACAATATTTTTTAACTCTTCTACAAAAGGAATATTATATCTATTATTATCTCTCATAGAAGTATATTTCCAAAACTCATTAATTACTTGAGGATTTCCATTAACATCAGAATTAGGAACTGGAATACTACCAATTCTTACTTTTCCTGAACGAACTTCAAATTCTCCATCTTCATTAACTTTAAGTGTTACTTTATCTCCTTTCTTTAAATTCATAATAGTAGTATATAGCTTACTATTATTTGTATCCATATTATCAAAAGTAGGAGCATCAAGAAGAACTCCAAAATTACTTGTTTGAGTAGTTTCTTTAATAGTTCTTTTAACTTGAGTTTCGGTAGTTTCAATTATTCTACGAGTTAAATCTTGATTAGAAGAATTAATAACTTCTTGAGAATCATTAAGAATAATAGTTCCTTGTTGATTAAGCATTAACGCTACATTTTTAATATCATTAAGCAAGTTAATAGCTTTAGGATTATTATCTTGAATAAATCTCATTAATCCTTCTAAACTTATAATAGGTTTATTATCTACTGATTCATTAGCAACAGCTTTAGAATAAAGACTAAATATAAGTTTTATTTCTTCTTGTCTTTCTTGTAGTCTACTTATTCCATCAAGAATAGTTTGAGTAGGATCAGCTTCACCTTCAGCTATTGCAGATTCACGAACTTCTTCTTTTAAAGTAGCAGTTATATCTCCATTAGCTATTGCAGCGTTAATTTCTTCTAATGTAACATCAGCATCTGGTTTATTAGATAACTTTCCTACAAATCCATCAATAGCTACATTACCAAATCTACTTACTGATATTCTAATATTTTTAATCTTAACTGGAGCACCAGTCATTAAATCAGTAGAACTAAATGCTTTATTTACTTTAATATTATAATTATTAATATTAGCTTCTGTAATAATATCTGGAGCATCTTCTCCTACTAATTTATCAACTATATCATTAATTTGTTCAACAGCAGCTTTATCTACTACAGCTTCATTAGACAAAGTTTTACGAGTAGCAACAGCTTTTGAAGGCTTCTTTATCGGGCTGGCTGCAACATTTCTTGTTTCTGCACGTTCTAACTCTCTATTAAGTATTTCATTAACAGCATCCATATCGTCAGAACTATTTCTAATAAGAGTAGCTGCCTCTTGAATCTTAATAAGAGCAGGATTTTGTCTATCTTCATCAGTTAATTGATTTCTAATAGCACGAGATATTTCGTCATAATCAGCTTCTGTAGCATTATCAATAGCACTAACTAAAGTTTGCTCAGCATTAGCTTTCATTTGATTAGCAGCATCTTTAATACTACTTTTAATATTATTAGCTAATTCTGTTACATCTTGATTACTTGTTACTATTCTATCATTATATGCAATTTGACGTATTTGATCTATAAGAATTTGCTGCATATTTTCCACATATTGTGGACTAATATTATATATACGGTTAACATTGGTATTACTTGTATTTTTAAGGTATTCTTTTAAAATCTTAGATTCTTCTTCATTAAGATTATTTCTTCTTGCTTCATCTGCAAATATTTCAGATACATTAAGATTAGGAGATAATATATTATTATCAGTCTCAAGAAGTTTATCTATTGCTTTTATTCTTTCATGCAATTGATCTATCGTTATTCTATCTCTAATAGTAGTACCTGGTTCTAACTTGGTTAATTCATTAAGTATTTCATTTTTTGCAACACTTAATATATTAGTTCTAAGTCCAGCTTCTTGAATAGGATCAAGATTCTGCAATTCAGAAATAGTATTTTTTAGTTCTTGATTACGATTATTCAATCTATCTATTCTTTGTTGAAGAAGAGAAGCTTCTTGCTCATTAAAGATATTTTCTCTAATCGCAATATCAAGATAAGCATCATTTACATTTGCATCTTGAAGAACATTAGCATATTTCTGATATGCTTTAGCTGTATTAGTAAGAGCTTGATTTATAAATTGAGTATCTGCATCATATGTTTCAGCTTCTGCAATACCACTATCTATAAGTTTCTTACGAAGTTTAGGATCGTTAATATAATCTTGAAGAAGTTCAAAATTACCAGCATTAATAGCATTAAGAGCTAAAGTAGTAGCAAATCTTGTTTGTGCTTCTTTTACTAATTCAACTTGATCTGTTTCAGATACTTGAGGGTTAGTACCGTCTTCATTTTGTTCATAAGGATTAAATCCATTACGAATAGTTTGAAGTTGATTCTGATATTGAGCAAACGTTTGTTCACGACCATTAATCTCAGCAATACGCATTTGATCTTCAGTCATTCCTCCTTTACGCTTAGTAATAGCATTATTGATAGTATTCATTGTACCACCAAATATAACACCTCCAATAACTCCCCATAATGCAGAATTATATAACTGAGGATCACGAAGATAATTCTCAATACGATTAATATCTATTGCTTTACCACTATAATCTGAATTTACTTTATCTAATAAATAACGACCATAAGCAGTACCTTCTTCTTGTCCTACAAAGTTAATTGCTTCTTCGATACCTTCTGATAATTCAGATACAACAAGTTCTCTACTTGCATTTACTCCACGAACAATATTACGTCCTAAATCGGTAGCAGCCTTTTTAAGAGCAGATGTTGTAACCTTCCCCGTAGAGGATAGACCAGAAGCTGACAATCTATTTAGAGCTTCTCTTTGAGCATAACTAACGCTCGGTGTTGCAGCTCTACTTATAACTCCTTTTGCAAAGTTATTAAGAGCACGAAGCTGCATATAATCAAATATTACATTACCTGCATTATATGCAAAGTCTCTATCAGATGCTTTTTCAGCAACTACTCTTGCAGCACTTTCTTTAGTTCCATCAGATTCAGAAGCAATATCAGGATTTTCTTGAAGCCATTTATTAAATTGAGTAGCATCCATATCTCCAAATACTTTTAATGCTTCTTCATTTATTTGTTCTGCAACTCCACGAGCTTCTTGATAGTTTTCTCCAAGTCGCATACCAATAGAACTAATACCTGTTTGAGCAATAGTCTTTACTCTTTGAGCATTATAAATATTATCTAAAGATAAAAGTTTCTCAGCTTTATTAATAGCACGATTAACTTTAGAACTTGTTCTTAATCCTTTAAGAGCACCACGACCTAACATAGATAATCCTTTAGTTGCTGCACTTGCAGGAATCATTAAAGATAATGAACTTGCAACACTTGGAAGTTGACTAAAGAACCAACCACTAAAATCATTAAAATCAAATGCTTGTTCAGGATTTTTACGATATATAGGAAATTGTTGACGAGCAGCTTCTGATATAGAATCACCAGCACGAGTAATAAAGTTACTATATAAATCTTCATCCATAGCAGCACCGGTAATTATATCAGCTAACATACCAAAACCGCCAACAGTATCTCCTATAACTTGACCTGTAGCTTGAGCTAAAGAATTAAATGCTTGTTCCCATGCAGATTGATTCTTAGCTCTTATTCTTTCTAAATCAGTTTGTTCCTGATATAGATTAGGTTGAGCACCATAAGAAGATAATGAGTTATATTCATCTTCACTTCCAGTAAATACAGGAGCGCCACTAATGGTATTTCTCATAATAAAATCTGATTGTGCTGTAACATCAGTTTTATATTTCTGTACATTAGAAGGAGTGACAACATCATTAACGCCAGAAGCCCCAACCGAAGTTGGAGCTTTATTAGTATCTGTTTTAAAAGGAATTGCCATAATATTATTTATTAAATCCTGTTTCGTTAATTCGAGCAGATGGATATTCACCTGTTGTTTGATAATATAAATCAGAGAAATGTTTATATATCTTATTAAGCGTAGGAACAGGAACTTGTTCTCTATCTACATTTGCAATATCTATTCCAAAGTCATTAAATGCTTTAATATACAATGGTGTTACTACTGAAACTTCTACTTCGTCTTGAGGAGCTTGAGATATAGAACCATTTTGAGAAATAAGAATATCTGCGGCATTTTGTACAGCATTAAGCATAACTTGATTAGCTTTATTACTTGTGATAATACCTGTCATTTCTTCTTGTGTAACATTAATTCTATTATCTCCAGTTTGAATAAACCATTGACCGTTTTCAATTCCGGCAGTAGTTGTTCCATCACCAAACTCTTCAGGAGTTAAAGTATAACCTTGACTTAATGCTGAGTTATATTTAATAGCATTAAGTTTAGCCATATTCTGAACTTGAGGACTTCTTTCAAAAGCATCTATCATCTGACTACGAATTCCTTCAATAGTTATAGTAAGACTTCCGCTTGCAGGAGATATATCTTCTATATCACTATCTGCAAACTTCTTAGTATTCTTACCTTGCTTTAACATATTAGGAACTGAAATAACTTGAAGAAGTTTACCAGTGATAGGATCAACAGTAGTACTTATTTGAGCATCATCTAAACGAGAAGAAAGAGTCTTCATATATGCTTCACGTTTAGTACTATCTTCGACAGGTACAAACTCTCCATTCTCATTACGAATTTTCATTCCTACACTTCCACCATTTGCATTAGCTAAAGCATTTTTATATTCGTTACGATAACTTTTAATTTGATCATCTGTCATTCCCATACCTTGAGCAGTAATTTCAATAGGTAAATTACTTCCAAATAGTTCTATATAAGTAGGAGCTAATTCATTAGCAATACGTCTATCAGCAGCATTTGACATTGAATTAGCTTTACTTATAACTTCTCCTAATCCGTATTCATTATATGCAACACGAAGTCCTCCAAACTTAGCACCGTTATTACTTAAATCACGAATATCATTATCGTTATTATATAATTGCATTTCGTAACTTGCACCTCGTCTATTAGTAAGACCTCCGCTACGAGGAGAAATAGCTTCTCGCATTACATCTCCATACTTAGCAAATGCTTCTTTAGTAATAATAATACGTTCTTTACCGTCAATAGTTTTAGTATAAACATCATTTCTACTAAGACCTAAACCATTACGTCCTCTAAGTTGAGTAAGAATATGATTAAAACTTTCTTTATCAGAAGGATTAATAATAAGATTCTCATAATTGTCTCCATTAAAGAACATCTTATTTATCTTCTCACTATATTCTCTCTGATAACGATTTTCTTCTGCATTAGACATGTTACCATTACTATACTTATTACCAAGAAAGTCAGTAGCTTGTCTTTGTTCAGGAGTAAGTTGAGCACGAGTACCTTCTAATCTATTATTAGCAATATTAAATTGATTATATATATTATCTAACTCAGCTACTTTTCTTTGAACAAATTCAGTAGGTTGTCCAGAACTTAATAATCTATTTCTAACAAGTCTATAACCTTGTTCATCACTAACAGTTTTATCAATTCCATAGTCTGCAAATATATTACGCAAACTTGTTTGATAATTAGCTTTATCAGCTTGAATTTGACTAACTGTTTGAGGTTCTACTTTTTGTTTACCAATAGGAGTAATAAATGAAGTAGCAAAATCATCTTGTTTACCAGTTCCAGTCTTCTTTCTTGCAGCAGCTTCTTGAGCTTCACGAGCTTTAAGAAAATTAAATCCAATAGAAGGATCTACATCTCTTGTTACTCTTGTATAAGCAGATGCTTTATATCTTGGTGCTAATATAGATTCTTGAAACTCTTGCATAGACATAATAGTACCATCAGGCTTAGTAACAAGATTATTAGTATCTCCTCTACTTGCTTTCCAAGCATTAACTGTATAATCTTGTTTAATAGAAGCACGTGCACCCGGAGTAGCATCAATAGCAGCTTCTACAGCTTGACGAATCTTATTAGTATCTAATCTTTGAATACCTTGACTTGTTTTAAGATAAGGTAAATCACCACCAGCAATATTAGGAGCGCCTTGACGAAGATTTCCATTTTCATCTCCCCATACAAGTTGTCCACCTTGAAAAGAATCAACGCCAACAGTAGATAAAGCTTTCTGATAAATCTCATTAAGATCTACTTGAGCAACAGGTTGGTAATTAGGATTAAAAGTAGTACCTCCTGTTATCTGTCCTTTATCGTTAGTAGTATCTTGATAACCATAAGGATTCATTGCAAGAGCATATGCTTTTACATCATCATCATAATCCTTACTTGTTTTAACTTGTTCTTGAAATTCTTTAAACTGTTGTTGATAACGTTCACGACCAATAAGTGCTGGATCACTTGCAACTTGTCCAGCAAGTTTTTGAGCAGTAGTAAGAGCAGTAGCATAACTACCACTCTCAGCTGCACTTTCTAATTGATTCTGTATATCTTGAGTATAATTATATAGCCATTCATTTTCAGCTTCATTTAGTTGCTTATTAGCAAGAAACGTTTTAGTAGCATTAGCTTGTTGAATGGCTTGCTCATGGCGTTGTTGTAATGTACCAAGAGTATTAGCATAAGTTTCAAGAGGAGCTGCTACAAATTCTCTTCTCTGATAACGAGGTATATTAAAATTAATAGGAGCCATATCATCTCTTCATTTTACGTTTAACTGAACCACCACATCTATAAGGTCTTAAAAGACTACGAGAATTTCTATCAAGAAGATTTTCATATTCTTTTCTCTTCTTCATAAATAAATTAACTTGTTCAGGATTAGAAGCCATTATTGCAGTAAGAGCATTTCTTTCTTGTCTATTTTTATCACCTCTTAATTGCAAATCTCTAATACCAGCACTAACGTTTTCAATTATTTGATTATCTATATTTGCTTTACTAACAATTTGATCATTTACAAATTGAGAAACTCTATCTCTCCAATCATTAGTAGCTGCAATATTCTGATTAGTTACTTGTTGACGATTAAGTCTATTTTGATTAATTAGTTGAGTTTCAATATTCTGTTGTTGTCCTCTTAACTGATTACGTTGATTAAGACCTAACTGTCGAAGCCTTGTTCCTCTTGCTTGAGCAGCAACGGAACTTGCAGTATTACGATTAGTTTCAGCAATACTTTGTTGTTCTGCATTATAAACATCAGTTAATTGAGGTTGAATATTATAAGTAGTTCTTAAATTAGTAGCTTGAAGTTGAGTAGGTTGAGTAGGAGCAACCATTCTATTAATCGCTCTTTTAGTACGATTTCCTCCAAGAAGAGGACTTATAATATTAAAGGCATCTCCTGCAAGATTCAAATAATCTCCTAATGCAGCTTTACGTCTACGATTATTCATATTATTTCTATCTTTAAATTGTTCTTGACTATCAAATACTTTATTAGGACTTTCTCCCTTTAATACTCTATTAGCAGGACTTTCTCCGTTAGCCATAGGAACAGTACTTAAAATCTTCATTGTATTCTTATCTATTTTAACTACTTCTCCTCCTTCAGCTTCTATTGCATTACGTCCTTTACCGAGTACTATACCGCCATTTCGATGTTTTCTCCCCCGTAAAAGGAATGTTTGATGTCCTATCCTCTTAGCATCACCACCTTCAGTAATAATATTATTAACATCAGCTTTACCACCACCTTTATAAGTAGTACGAGTATCATCAACTTCCTTTACAGGGGATGTGGAAATTGCTGATTCTAAGGCTTTCTGAACGACTTTATCCTCGGATGATAGGATAGTTCTACTCGGCTGTGAAGATTCGCTGGCGAGCCTCCTATAAGCTGTGGGAGCGTTTACGCCTACCTTGTTAGCGTTCTCCAAACCTAAATTTTGCTTAGTTGCACGTTTAGTTGCTTTTAGTTTAGTACCACCACCAAGTCTAAATAGAGTATTAACAATACCTCCAAGTCTATGTTTCCACTTAGGAGCATTATGTGCAAATACTGCTTTCTTAACCATTGCAGGACTATAATTATCCTTATTAGCTAATACTTTACTTGCAAAACCTTGAACAGATTGTCCACGTTTCTTTGCAGCAGCAGTAAATGTTCCTTTCTTGGAATCTTTAATATGAATACTTCCACCTCCTTTAAAAAGAGAGGAAGTATAAAGCCTTTCATTTTCTAATGATAAATCATAATCATTAGCATGTTGCTGATTATAAGAAGAAGCCATATTACTACCTTCTTTTGCTCTATAAACAGCTTCTTGTTGACGTTGCTGTTCTTCTTGTTGACGTCGTTTAGCAGCACTACTCATTAGTCCTCCTACTATACTTGTACCAAGAGAAATAGCAGCTCCAATAAATGCTTTCTTTCTTGCCATAATTAATTATATTTTTTAACGTTAACAGAAATATCTTCTATTTCTATATTTTCTCCATTATAATTTCTAAATACAAAGTCTAATACAAAGTACTTACCATATATATAACTATTAGCATTAGGTCTTGTATTTCTAAAATAATTAAAATTCCACTTACCTACATTCCAACGAGGTTTAGTATAATTCATATACTGATTATCAGCTATAACTCCTAAATCTCTATTTGGAAGACTTATATCTAATCTATCAGAAGTACAAGCTTCAGAATTAATAGTAACATAGTCACCACTATAACTTCTATTAAATTGCGCTTCTACATTATTAGGAGGAGCGGTAGGATAAGATCTGCTATAGCTTCTATTAAATAAGTATTCTATATAAACAAGAATCTTAATAATATCAGAACTTATATTAAACACTATATTAATAGAAGAAGTAAATGTTCCATGATGTTCATCAAATTCAGCTGGAAATATAGGATTAAGTCCTACTTGTTCAATATCAACATCTATGAAACCTTTATCAATATTAAAACTATAGAAACTATTATTAGCAAATAAAAATATATCTTTTGCAGTATTATAAGCTCTCTTATAATAATAATCATGAGTAGATATATAAGTATTAGTTAATAATGAATAAGATAACATAGCATAACCTTCAGATGCACTAAGACCAAGAAGAATACGTTTACGTTGAAAGTCATTACCAAAGTCACATTTAGTAAACTTATATTTACGAATAAATTCTTCTATATCTGTATTAAGAATATCTAAACTCTTATTATCAAATCTAAATATTTGATACCTCGTAGCATCATAGAATATATAACCGAAGTCATCAAGTGTCCAACTTGTATAATCTTGAAGACCGCCATATCCATGAGCAGAAGTAAATACTTCTTGATATTCTACATCAAATGCATCAGGAATAAATAGTTGAACATCTTTATTATTTGTTTGAAGAGAAGTATCTCTATTAAACATATAAAGACTATATTCACAATGTACAAGTAAATATAATCCTACTCCAACTATATTAGTTATCTTTCCTTTATTTTCAGTAATCTGTTTATAAGCATCTGGTTGAAATCTTCTCCAAGCAATTTCTCTACTTTCATCTTGTTGAACATTAGAACGTCTTATAAACTTATCATATACTTCTATATTTATTTCTTCTCCTGTAAAGTTATCATAAGCTTTATTTCCATCAAATATATTATAGTTAGATTTAGATTCAAATAAATCTTGAATATCTCTTGGAGATGGAAGTATAACACTTACTTGACTTGTACCTGCAACATCAGTCAAAGAAATAACTTGTCTTATATCAAATGGAATCTTAGTTTCTTCTACATTATTCTTAATATTTATTAGTTCATATAAAGTATCAGAATAAGCAAAATATTCTATAATATTATAAGGACTACCGGGAACAGAAGTATATTCACTATCAATGTTAGATTTCTTAACCCATTTATAATAGTAGTTATATGCTCCATCAGAAGGTATTAGTTCTCCTGTTGTTTGAATAGATATTCCATGTTGATTAATTACAATAGCTCTTGCAAGACTTAGAAAATTTCCTAAACTAATTCCGTCATTAATAGAATAATCATAAGTAGTAGCTTCTGTCTTATATTTAATATTTCCTATTCTATATAAAGACTTAAACTTTGTACTATACAGATTATCATTAAAACTAATAAAACTAACAGTTAAAAAACTGTTAGCATCAATAGTTGGATAGTCAGACAAATCTACTCCTTTATTAACTATTATCGCTCGTTCTCTTCCTGTATTACTATCAGATGAGTTATCTCCATCTACTACTTCCTTATTCTCTATTATAAATGTATTATAGTAAGGACGAAGAGCAGGAGTAGAACCATCTATACTTTCAGTAAATCTATTATAACTTACAGCAGTTTTATAATCAACAAGAGATTTATAAGTTATCTTATTTTCTATTCTTAATATATTTCCATTAATGCTCGAAGAATCAGAATAAAGATTATTAGATATAACTCTAAGTCCTTTAGTAAATGCAGATTGATCAGGAACTTCTTGACCACTAAAATCTTCAAGAGTAGCAATACCAGTTAATGATTTTCTATGTTCATACTTCTCAGTACTAATAAAAAATCCAACATAACCGTCAGGAATAGTTATATTAGAGAAATAAGGAATATATCTATATATCTTATTTACAGTATTCGTATAAGCACTATAATAAGGTATTACAAACAGTTTGTCTTTATTAGTATTAGAATAATAACTACAACCTCGTTTAGTAAACCGTATAGGTTTCATCAATGTTTCATACGAGTAATCATCATCTTGAAATGCTGTAAGATCAGTAACTGTATATTCTCCATTTTTATCTTTATTAGATAAATCTCCAAATACTTGGTAAACTTTATAATAAGGATAATTATTGAGTATATCTTTATAAGTTTCCCATTTATAATTTATCCAAGTTGCAGAAACTATAGGATTAGTTGGAACTACTCCATGTCCTATTAAAGAAGTAAGTATATTATCTATAGTAGTTTTTAAATCTGCCATAGTTCTACTTCCATCATATACACATTCAAAACTAAGAGTAGATCTATCTCCATCTTGATAAGTAGCTTGAATTTCTATATTAGGAATAACTACATTAGAAGTTTCAGATTTAATTCTGAAACCTTTACTAACAGAACCGTCTTCTTTAACAAAATGAATAAAGAAACTATATACTTCTCCGGGAGATAAAGTACTATTCTCTAATCTCTTAGAAAAGTTATAACTATTAGAGTTACTATTGTTATTTACAACTTCTTGAGGAGGAGTCATATTATAACCTCTAATAGAATAACCTGTTTTTAAATCATCTCCGTTTACATTAATATAAGGTTGCATAGTTCCTTCAAGAACAGTATAAGTATTACCTTCTTTAAGTACTGCTCTAAAATCTTCACCTGAATCACCTGTATAAGAACCAAGAGTTGTAATATATAAGTTTTTAGCTTCTACATAAATATCAGTATATGAATGATAAACATGAAGAATACTATTATCATTTAATGATATTCCTTCTAAATTACCAGAAGCAATAGCACCATTCCAAGCTTCTTTAAATAGAACAAGCTCTTTCTCTCCTAAATTAGTAGTACGTTTATATACAGGAACAGTAGCACTCCTAAACTCTGGAGGAAGTACTATACTACCATGATAAGCTATAAACTTAAATAAAGTTTGATAACTTACATCAGGATTACTTTCTGCATCTATACCTACATTAAGTTCTTCTATCTCTATATCTAATCTTATATTACTTGAATCGTAATCTAAGATAGTACTATCTTCTTCATAATTAGCAATATAAAGACGATTATTATAATTATCCATCGTCTTAACATTATACAAGTTAAATGTATTTTCTTGTATTTCTTCTAATGTTATTTCAGATGCATTAGCTCCATTAAATATAATCTCTCCAATAGAACTATCAAATTTCTCCCAAAGATAAGCTTTAGTATCAGTTCCATCATTAACAATAAATCCTAATTGAAAGTTTGCATAATCACTATTATTAAACTTTTCAACATTAAATCTAAAGTTAAGATTGTTATTAACTTCATTTCCTATATTAATAACACCAGTAGTATTTATTATATTTGAAGATAATAATTGATTAAGAGTCCCATCTTCAGCTTTAAGAATTGGAGAAGAACTTGTATAACTTAATATATTCTTAGTATCAGTATTATATGCAAATATAGGAGCACTACATGGAAACCATTTAGTATAATTATTATTACTTATTTCATATCTTATATAGAAGTAATATGTACCATTAGGTATATAATCACCTTCTACATATTCAATAAATTTAAGACTATAAAAAGGAATATTAGGACTAACTGTATATTTAGTCTGATTACCGTCTTTAGTATTCTGAGATATATTAATTATCTTCAAAGGAACTTTCTTAGTATCAGGATAAAAATCTCTTTCACTAATAGCTACTATATAATCACCTTCAACATTTTGAGTCCAAGTACCAAATACATCTCCTCCTTCCCAAGTCCAATCACTTTCTACAAGTACATCATTGATAAATATTTCATTTTCACTTGTAAATATGATAAGATCTTTATATGTAGGTATAACTCCAACTATTTGATTAGAATAATTCATATTAGTTATACCTACACCTTCTTCGTTAATCAGACGTTTTCCATCATCTGAAACACGAATATTCTTTGCATATAGAAGACTTCCATTAGGAACGTCAACAGGATGCTTATTAAGATTTAGTTGTTGTACAGGTTTCATAGAAAGTAGAATTATAAAAGAATTGTGTCCAACCTTTATCTATACCACCATTAGCATCTTGATTATCTATAATTACAGAAGCAAGAGCTTTAGGATATATATCTCTATATAATAGATAAGGATTAACAGGAAGCTGACCTTGTAAACTATATACAGGATGTTTCATTCCACGAGATAACATCTTCCATATACAGAACCATTCTAAACATTCAATAAGTTTTCCATTATTAGGAATATAAGGAAGATTACAATTATAAGCTTCACTATAATAAGTAACTACTGTAAGAAATTCAATTGTAACATAATCAGCATCAAAATTAAGATCAATCATATTACTATCTCTAAGCAGAACGTAATTACGACCAGATGGATTATAAACATCATATTCAACTACACGTCTACTTGGATATTTCTTGTTATTTCTTTCTTCAGCAGCTCTTTCAGCATCTTGAGTAAAGTATTCAACAGAAGAATGTTTAATTCCACAACCACAACTATTCTTACTTATACGATTAACTTCACAACCTTCTTCATCAAATACTCTTATTCTATCAGTATCGCAACAAGGTAATGTTGCTTTCCTATCCTCTACCGGGGATTTTACTCGTTTGACTTCATATTTAGTAATCTTCATTTGATTCATTAGATCAATACACCAAGCAGCAACGCGAGGAATATAATCTGAATTATCAATATTAAAGTCATTATCCAAGCGAGCCACGATAGCTTCTACTGGTAATTGGGATTTGTAATTCATTTCTAATATATTTTCGTGTATAATCTAAATAATGAGTAGTAAGCAAATAAAGCCGAGTTCTAAGACTTTCATCTCTAAGATTATGAATTATTTCATGAGGATTCTTAGGTTTATATTTAGCAAAGATTGCTTCTTTACTAAGTTGTCTTTCTTTCATTGCCATCTCAAAACGAGTATAAGAACTATTAGGAAATCTCCTATCTATTAATACAACTCTACTACAATATGGCATTTGCTTATAAACCATATAAGGAATTCCTTCATACTTAACATGATTCTCAGCAGCTTTATCTGCATCTTCTTGTTTAAAAGGAATAAGTCCAGCATCTAATATCTTTTGCTTATTCTTCATTGTTTCTTTCCAATCAGGAATCTTAAACTCTTTCCATTTAAACTTAGTACCAAAAGGATTAGTTATTTCTTTCTCATTAAAATGTAATCTTTCAACAAGAAGATAACCAATAGCATTAGAAAACTTATATATTCTACCTTCAAGAATTTCAATAGATACTTGTTTATAATATCGAGATAGAACATCTCTAAACTTATCTTTATTAATTAACTTCCTTGCTTTAATTCTTCTACATTGAGATTTAAGACTATGAAGTTTACTAAGTATTCTGAAGTATCTACTAAATTTTTGAAATAGAAGTTTAGCTTCAACGTTAACTACATCTATGGAACTATTAATAGCGATAAGAGTATTAAACATTTTATCAGATTCATCATATTCATCAGTATTCCATTGCCAATAATCATAAAGACAAATACCAAACATTGATTGAATATCTTCTCTTCTGCTTTCTAACTCAAATTTGATTTTATATAGAAGCTTATCATAACGACGAATATCATCCATCTTTTCATTATAATCTTCTTCGGCATCTTCAAGAAACTTCTTATACATGTGCCGATAATCATAAATATCTCTACTATTAGGTATCATAAATCTATATTAGCGTTCTGATTGATATTATCTTTAACAGGAATTTCATTAGTCTCTCTTGGAACATTCATTAGATTCCTTTTAAATATCGTCTCTTTTATCTGCTCAACCATATCTTCTGGTATTAACCATTGATCATCATCAGTTATCTTTTGCTTCTCTTCATTATATGTTTCATAAGAAATATCAGTAGGAATTTCAAATGGTGATTCAATAATAATAGCACCGAGAGCTTGAATAACAGAATTTCCATTACCATTAATATAAATATAACCATTTATATAATCATAATTAGGAAGAGCACACATTCCGGGAAGTTCTTTATAAAACTGAGCATTTGCTTCTTTAACAAAAGGAATAGCAAGATTATTATATCCTACAGTTCTAATACTTTGGAATGGTAGATTATTAGGTAATCTAACAGGTCGAGGAACTCGTTGCTCAGTTCTCTTTACTTGATACTGAACACTTGACAAAGTTCCAAATACATCTCCATCAGGAACATCAATAAGAGTAACGCGAAATCTTTGGTTTAGTACTTTATCAATATATCTATGATTCTCGTAACTACGCCTTATCTTTTCGCTTCTCTCATGGTAAACAGCACTTCTAATAGTCTGCCTTAAAACATAATTATTTGGCTGACCTAAAGCATGAGCTATTTCACTTACAAGTTGATTTACAGAAGCCATATTATTAATATTAGGATTAATATAACAACTCAAATATAATAATTATTTTCTAAATTACTTGCATAATTCCCATAATTTTATTAATAGTAGCATTAGTGTAATTGTAAAGATTTACGAAAGACGCATTTTAAGCCTCGCCATTAGACGCAAATTTGAAGTAATAGGATTAATCAGTTTCGATATATAAATGCAACTGTGAGAACGTGAAATACATCTATGTTGATGTAGGCTTGCTGTAATCACCCCTGTAGAGGAGCAGCCAAACTCATTCGATTCACTCGCTTTATCTCACTACTATCAACATTATATAATACAAATAGTGCCCGACTGCCATAGCCGAGCACTAATAGAATATGTCTTATTATCACAACAAAACTTATTCTTCCAGTCAATTCAACTTAATCATTAAAGTAATCCCATACTTTACCTTCCTTAGCATCTTCATCTTTGAACCAGAAAGTAATTGCACTAAGGATTATTTTTTCATGTACTTTAGCCTCATCACCATCTAACCATTCATAATACAAAGTATAATAGTCATGATATTGTGCATTAAGTGCTACATATACATCCCATACATTAGCAGGCTGTTTGAAGAAACGTTTATAGTTTTCGTAAACCTTTTCAGCTTCTTTAAAACTAATAACTTCACCACGAACAACAACTCCACGAATGTTAGTACTATACATATCAGATACTTCATATTCAGCATACACTTCGTCGAAGTGCTTACCTTTAATATCTTCATGTATATCTTTCATAACTTCCCAAAACTTTTCTTTATCAGTTTCTTCTAAGTTATCAAACAAACATTCCATAGAACAAATTAAGTCCCAAGCTTTAGTATTTGTAAGACTAACTGTTTCTTTATAAGAATGAATTATCTTTCTATAACAAGACATAATATATTTATTTAGATAACAACATTTGTTTAAAATCTGCAATATCATCAGTAGTAATAACCATACTTTTATTTATAATAGGGATATTAAATTTAATTTCCCCTCTACCTATATCAAAGTTATCGTACTTCTGTAATTGCATTACTGCTAAATTATTAATTTCCTCATCTATGATACCTTCAATATCAACCATTCCATTAGAGTCTTGAATAGCAGTTAGAAACTTATCAAACCTACCAATATAGTTATTCATTGCTCTACTAATAAAAGGACGTGCCAACATAACCATAGGATTATTAGCACTCATAGTTCCGAGTTGACTATTAACGTATTCAACTACTTTATTTATAATTACTTCCTTTGCTATCATATCATTGCTTATTAAATTGTTTTATAAATTCTGCATAACTTAAATCAGGATTAGCTTGAGCAGCTATCTGAAACTTTTTGAATAGTTCCATTTCTCTATTACTTTCTTCAACTATTTCTTTCTTCTTGTCTCTAACAAGTTTAAGTTGCTTATCGAGTAACTCTTTACCACGAGGTTTAGCTTGAAGTTTAGCTTTAACAAGATTAATTAATTCTTCTTGTACGAGAGTCTGAATTTCATACTCATTTTGAGCATATTCTTTATCTTTAAATAGAATCTCTTTTTGAGAATTAGTTAAAGCACTAACTTCATTATTTATTTCATCAAATAGAGTAATTTGTTTAAGTTGTGGGTTAACAACATTCTGAGGAGGTTGTAATCTATTATCAACTAACTGTTGCTTTATAGATTGCATTTGAGCAATTTGATTGTCGATAGCAGTAGCGTAATCAACAGGTTGTCCATTATTTGGCATAAGTAATGGATCAGCATTAAGATTAAATTGATATTGAGGTATCATAGAATTGAGAATTAAAAGTAAAGGAGCAAGAGTACTATGTATTCTCACTCCTTTACCGGGGATTTAACATTATTCAGCAGAAGGAGTAACTGTAGTAGCTACATTACAAGGATTATAACTTGGATAACCAGTAACAGTAGGACTGTTAGGCAATACAAGCTCGCCTGTAATCATACGGCAAGTACGTCTCCACAAGTTGAAATCAGCGTGTTCAGCAACACGACGAATATCACATTGGATAAGAGCATCTTGATACGGACGAGTAGCTTTCAGAACAGCAACTTCTGTACGAAGAGCACCAATCTCACCAGCTAATTCATCTTTACTATCACGAGAATACTTGTACAGATTGAAAGCATCTTGATTATGCTTAGCATTAATAATATCAAAACCATCACGAGTTGATTTATAAATACCAAACATTTCTTCATTGATAACTTGTCTATCATTGAAACGATTCTGTTGATTGTTATAAGATTGCTGCCAAATAGCATTTGTAAGAGCAATAGCATCTTCACATTCTTTACGTTCCAAGTACTGTTCGTTAGTAGCAAGACCAACTTCAGCTGCATTATTACAACCACAGTTACCAAACAAACCACGACCATTACCGCCAAGTAACCAAAGTGCAGTACCTGCGATACCAAGACCAAGAGCAGTACCAGCTACACCTTTAGAAGCATATTCTTTCTTACTATCTTCTTCAATCTTAACATAGTCTCTGTTAGCTCCTTCTTTATCTACTAAAATCATAATTATAAAATTTAGATTGTTAATACTTTTATAAAATTCTCTGTAAACGTTTACAGGGCTAAAGATAACTATTGATACTCACTACATAACAACTATTAAACAAAAATGGCTAATACCCGTAAGTATCAGCCATTTATCATTAGGATTTCACTCCTAACTTTTGTAATTTAATTTCTTAATCTATCTTGTACAATACTTATTAATCTTCTTAACTTTATGTTTTTCAATATATTTATCAAGAACTTTCTTATTCCAAAGAAGATTAGTAATACCAGCTCTTTTAATTCCTTCTGGAATTTCACCTTTCTTTCTAAGCAAATCAAAATTCTGAACACTCATATGAAGATACTTTGCAGCTTCTTCTCTTGAATAATATTTATCTCTATTAGAAATATCTTTGATAAATTCTATTGTTTCTTCCATTTCTTCTTCAGTCATATTAGAATTACCAGCATCAATATCATCTAATAAAGATTTCAACATGTTTCTTATAACTTTCATTGAACTCATTCTGTATTACGATTTATATAAGCATAAATAAATATTAATATAGAAAGAACACTTAAATAATACATATTACTTAGTGCCGTATCACTAAGACTATAAATATAACTATCTACAATCATAAGAGTTTGATAAAACATTGCGTAATCAATTAGTATTCTATGCCACTTACAAAATTTAAAAGTAATACTTATAACGTAGTTAGAAATAGATATAGTTACAGAACTTCCAAACATAATATTAACAATAAGTAATGGTTCATAAACAATTGCTAATATTATATTAATAAATATGCCGATAGCTATTACTACCGGCATATACTTACTGACTAATAGAAATAGTTTATATTTCGTATTCTTCATAATCACTTTTTGTCTTTCTTAATAGGTCTTAAAGGAACAGTTGTACCAGTTGTAGGAGGAATACTACCTTTACTACCACTACTCTTTGTTGAAGTCGATTTCTTTGCCATAATCTTTATTTTTTATAATTAAACTTATCACCAATTATATTAAGAATTGGTTTCCACATACAATCCCAGCTAACAAGAGATAGAATAAAACTATATAATATAATAGTTTTATCAGCTCCAAAACTAATAACTGCGAAAGCAATTACTGCACCTACAATAAAAGCTATAATTCTTTTAAGATAAGTAGGAACAATCTTTTCTCCGTTTAAATTATCTATAACTTTAATAATAATATATGTAGCTACATTAACAGCAAACATATATGCTAAATCAAATTTAGATAATAATTCTTTAACAAATTCAATAACATCCATAGCGCAAATATATAAATTAATAATTAAGTTCCAAAATAAATTAGAAGAAATTTTAGGTAGGTTCTCGAATTTTCATAATAATTTGTATTAAGTTAATGCAGTATCATCAAGATTAGTCTGTAACTTAAATATTTAATATTATACAAGTTTTAGTAAAGATACTTTATATGCTTTAGCTGAACTGCTTGTATTTGTTACTATGATATTTCCAGTAGCATCTATTGAAATCTGGCAATTTGCATTATCTACTAAATTATCAACACTTGCCATTCCATAATCAGTAGGAATTGTAACAATGGCAAGACCTCTTGCAGCAGAATTTCCATTAGTAACAGCAGTAATTAAATATACTGAATTTAATGGTGCTGTTGGTAAAACAGTATATGTAGCATTGGTTGCTAAAGAAGAAGTAATAAGTTCTTTAGTATTAATTTTGTCTACAGTAGTAGAATATTTAAGAGTATTACCATAAGGACTAATAACTGAGCAATTCTCTAAACCAACACTGGTTCCAGTTAAATAACAGTTGATTAAAGCAACAGCTGCACCACTTGCTACATTTAATGTATTACCTATTGGATGATATAATGAACCAACATTTAAATCTATTAAACTAACTCTACAATCAGCTTCAAATATAAATAGATCACAATCCACATCTGCCACTGTGCCAACGCTAAAAGCTGTTATAGTAACATAAGCTCTTGCACCACATTTAACCATATAACCATCTTCTTGTGTATTTTCACATCCACAAGAAGATAAAGTAACACCTCTACAAGCATCTGTAAAATAAAAACCATATTTACAACCATCTGTTCCACAACCATTAAAACTACCATAATTCAATTTAGTTACATAGAATCCATACTCTAAACAACTAAATGCAACACAAGAATTAAATGTTCCACTGGTTCCTTCTTGAATCTTAAATCCAATAGTTCCTCCTTCAATTCTACATAAGTTAAATATATAAGTCCATGAACTTTGTATATCAAAACCTATTCCAAGTCCAGTAGTTATAATTTTATTACCTGAAAAATAGTAAGACCTATTAGTAAAACTAATACCTGTATTAGTAGCGTTACCTGTTATTTTTAAATCATTTATTTCTACTCCAGTAGATTCTACACTAATACCTACTATATTTTCAGCTAAAGATAATATTGTTGCACTACCATTATTCCAAACTCTTGAAGTAGCTCCTTCTAATTTTATATTACTTTGTATAAGTAAAGAACTATTTATTTGATATATTTTATTTTGTAACTTAACAGTTTTTATATTAATAGCAGCACAACAATCTAATGCTTTTTGAATATATGTAGTATCTTGAGTAGCATCTACACCAGTAGTTCCAAAATGTTCAGGAGATAATGAATCAGCAATCCAAGTACCACTAAGTGTAATATCTGTTCCAAATATTTTAGTTAATCCAGATTCAATTTTAGTATTACTACCAACAATAGTACCATTACTAAAACTTCCACCTTGGAAATCTAATGTACAATTAATAGGTATAGTTAAAGTTTCTCCTGCAAGGTCAATATCAGATACTATTTTATAAACTCTACTTGGATATATAATCTGAGAAGTTGTAAATACAGTATTAACTTTAGACGTTAAACTACCATCAGAATTAGCCCATTCTAAACCATTCCAAAATAAAGGAAGTTTCATATTTGGATCATAAGTCTGATAACCTACAAAATTATTATTAAGAGTAGGAAGGTTAGATATAGCATTTACTTTTAATAATTTAATTACATCTAATGAATCTTCTGGAATATTAGAACTATTTATCGCTGTTAATTTAAATTGAGAAACAATAGAAGTTCTAATAGGAATTATAGTATATTTAATTCCAGTTTTACTTATATATAAAGAAAAAGATGTATCAGATTTCTTCTTATATTTTACATTTATTCCATATCCTTGATAACCACTATCTTCAACAGCATAAAATTTTGCAGAAGCATTTATATTATCGACGACAATAGAAAATTTACAATATTTTTCTTGATACACTATATATCCTTCGATATAAGTAGATTCAATAGAAGAAGTAGTACAAACACAATCTATTTGTATTGTATTTCCTGTAACTTGTCTTGTAGACAATATATTAGAAGCACTTTCTATAACATAAGGAGGATAATCTGTAAATCTATCTTCTAATTGATTAATGACTAAAGCATTAAATCTGTCATTATATAAAGTATAAGATACTAATCCAGTAAGAGGAGAAGTTGTTGCTATTCTCCAATTATTATTATATACAATACTCTGATTTAAATAATTCGGAACTATATTACTATGTTCATGATAAATAAGTCTTGTATATTTCCAAACATTATTATTAAATATAGTATTAAAAGAATAAATTCTTGCATTTCCAATACTAATAGAAGTATTATTATCTATCCTAAAAAACTTTAATATATTAGTATAATATGTAGTATCTAATTCTATATTACAATTATAAAATATACCAGTACTATATTTAGTATCATCAGTAGGAATAATATAACCATTAGATAAAGCTGTTTCGCCAGTAACTATACTTCCAGTCCTATATGGGATAATATCTTCAAAATAACAACTTTCTACTTTATTACCTCCATTAACAGTTGATTTTTGAAAAGATTCGATCTTTATAGCATAACATCCAAATGTATTATATAAATCTAACTCATAATTTCCATAACCAATTTTTGAAAATGTACAAGCTTTAAAAATATTATTAGATATACTATAATTACTTTTATAATATACTCCAAATGCCTTACATACTGTAAAAGTAGTATTTCTAATATCATTAGATGTTATAAAATATAATTCAGAACCAGCATTTGATTCGTCATAATCTATAAATATACCTCCAGTTAATTCAGTAAAAGAACAATTATCTATAATAGAACCTGAAAAACCAGTTCTTAATATATGATCCCAAATTCTATAAATACCATATCTCCAAACATAAATTTGTACATTCTTTAATTTTATAGAATAACCACTATCTATTAAATGAATAGCATCAGAACTTCTTGTTCCATGAAGAGATATATCTTCAATAGATATATAATTATTATTTATATTAAATAATACTTCATCTTCAGAATTAAAATATATTTTTGAAGATAATGGAACATTAGGAGTAGATGTTCTTCTTATATTATAATA
>OHLM01000195.1_pt1 | contig 26981 bp, 36 predicted proteins | sample 1569101 | NCBI WGS metagenome assembly OHLM01 (sample SAMEA3879558, study PRJEB24766) | human gut metagenome | biome: human-associated habitat; feature: feces | place: USA | collected 1985/1987
ATATAGTTATGAATATGAACATTAATAGTTGTAGATGTATTTTTAATATTCTAGGATATTTTTCCTTATACAACGTTGATTTTGGTATAGTAATAATCTTTTTTCATTTCTTATGATATAATTTATGTTAAGTAAATAAAAGATAATTTATCAAATGAATTTAAGCAGAATTGCTTGGAGATGAAGAAAGGAGTGAATTATAACTGTCATAAGCTTGGTGGAGTCACTGCATTCGCTCTAACAGGCATATATACTTATCAGAATGGAATATTGGATACCTATTCGTATCATGTAGAAATCATCCCCCTCAAATTCTCCTATCAATCCTACATCATCCCACTTTTTCTTCTTTTTATATTCTCTTATTATTCTTCTACACTTCCAGATATAGACCATCCCATATCACGTCTAGGGAAGAAGCACCCACATATATCCCAATATATGAATACTCAGTTTGGGCATAGGGGAGTTACCCACTATCCCATAACACTGCTGGGTTTAGGATGTATATTATATTTGATTGGTCAAATAATGATTCAGTCATATAGAATTCTATGGACGTGGGGAAGTATTGGATTTGTTGTGGGATATGCCTCCCACATCCTCTTAGATACCCTTAATAGTTCTGGTATTGCATGGCTGATGCCTTTTTCAAAGGTTAGAGTGAAAATTCCCACAGGTATCAGGATAAAGAACAAAAAAGGGAAGAAAAGAGTCTGTTGGAGGTATCTTGAGGGGAATCGTACGCATGATAAAATGATTATTATCGTTATCTGTTGTCTTTTGATTTTCTTACTGACAAAAGGATAGTATCAGTTTCTCATGATTATGTTGTAGTATGATATAATGGAATCAGAAGAGAATATGGATGTTTAAAAGCATCTTTTTTATTTTCTGGAGGTGATTTTAATGGAAAATAAAAAGAAATTATCAACATTTAAAAAAATAATGGTAACAGTCGGGTTGACAGTCATTGCAATATTTATAGCATTGCAGGATGTACATGGATATGATTCATCAAATCAGGGTGCAAATGTTGTTGATAAGTGGGGGTACTTTCATTTCAAAATAAATGGAGATAAAACAACAAATCTGCAAATCAGAATATCTCGTTCGTCTTCACCAGGATGGAATACATTTCGAGATAATGCAACAACATGGACAGCAAGCATCTATAGTGGAACCAACAATCATAATGTTCGTTTTTCTAATGGCTCTAAAAGTATGAGTGTCACAACAAAGTTAGACCAGGATGGCCATTATTATATTTTTAATCTTCCTATCGTTTATGATATGCCAGCTCATTATCAATATACGGGATGGGGGAGCGACCGCCCTGATATAGTTGCACGATTTAATTTGGATTCATATTCACAGTATAATAACACAAATTACAATACTGCAAGTGCTTCAGGAAACCACTCAGCAAGCAAATCATCTCGTAGCATTAATCTCCAAATTAATGCTGCACAATGTGGTATAAAAACATATAATAAGTATTTTTATAACAGTATTCTTTGGTTCAATCTAGGTAAGCCAACAAGAAAGGTTACACAAAATCATTATTATTGGAATGCAGCTAACAGCACATGGAATCAATTTAATACAACATCTACCAATGTAACAGATGGTGGATGGTTTGCACCCTATAACGTAAGTGCTCCTAGTGGATACAGTCCAGGGAATACTTATGGATATTATGCTTCAAACGGAAACAGTTTAGGAGGTGGAACAGTCGGAAGTAATGGTTTTACTGTCTGTGATAACAATGTTGTTCATGTGCATTATTATCCAAACACATATTATGTATATTATAATGCAAATGGAGGAACTGGTGCACCACCTACACAAGCTTTTACTTATAATTCAGGAGCATCAATTTCGCGGACAGTTCCTTCAAGGGTAGGCTATACTTTTACTGGATGGAATTATAGCGGAAACCTATTTCAGCCTGGACAAGCCATACCAAGTGGCTGGGGGTCTTTTACACTTACAGCTCAGTGGAAAATAAACAGCTATACTTTAACGTATAATGCAAATGGAGGGACAGTATCTCCATCTTCAAAAACTCTTAATTATGGTGCAGCATATGGAACACTTCCAATTCCTTCAAAAAAGGGTTATACCTTTTTAGGATGGTTTACATCTCCAAATGGAGGAACACAGGTTTCTTCATCTACAATGATGAAAAATAGCAATGTGACAATATATGCTCACTGGAAAAATAATGTACCTACTTTTAATGGTCCAAGTCTAGAAAATGCTGATAATAATCCCATCAAGCCTTTTGTAGATGATGGATATCTTATAATTCAAAAAGGGGATACCTTCACTCCACATTTATATATGTTTGTTTCTGATACAGAGGACGGGAATTTGACAGGAAAAATGGAGATTAGTTGTGAAGTCCCATTGTTAGAAGGGAAGGCGACTCAATCAGGAATATATAATGTTCTCTATTCTATTAGAGACAGTGGAGGAGCATCCGCTACATATACTCTTAAAGTCTTGGTGAATGAGGCACCAGAAATAAAGGCAGGAGAAAGAACATTCTTTTTAAATCAATACCAGGTCGGGATATCAGATTTATTAAAAAAAGTAACGTCAAAGGATTTAGAAGATGGAAATATAACATCTAAAGTAAAGCTATTATCAATCGAGTATCCAGATAGAGTTGATACTCAAGTTCAATATCTTGATACATCGAAACTTGGGGATTTCAAGGTTACTTATGAAGTTACAGATAAATATAAGAAGACGGTGACAAAACAGACAACTATCCATGTTATTGAGAATGATAGTGTTATATCCAGCATGATAAAAACGTCTTTCAGATTTATATCTAAAGATTTTTTAAGTACGTTGGATAACACATCGAAGTGGGTGATAAATCCAAGTCTCAATCAAAAACTAAAACACTCCTTAAATTCAGAGACTCCATCAAAAACATATACTTTTTCTAGTCAGAAAGTCAAACAAATGAAACAATATATAGATAGCGATTCATATACTAAAGATTCTCAAACGAATGAAGATTTTAGAAATACATTTTTAAGATAGGAGATTATTCTCCTATTTTTGTTTAGTTTTGTGCAAAATAGTAAGGAAATTTAGATAAAATAAAAATCTTTATACCTATGCTATAATAATATGGTAATAAAATGAATGAATGGAGGTGAAGTCATTGAAAACTATTGTATCAGGATTAGGTGTTATCATTGTTTTCATCTTGAACCTTCTTATTCATAACAGTATTATCAATTTGACTTCACGAGCAACTGAACTAAACTTAGCAATTAATAATGCTATGGTAGAAACCCAAAGAGTTTTATATGATAAAAGCTATACAATCACAAATTCAGAAGAATACTTGGCAGAATTTACACAGAATCTTGTGCAGTATATGAACTCGAATTCAGACATTACAATTAAAGTTTATAGTGCAGATGAGGAGTTAGGCTTCTTAGATGTTGGTGTTATTTCAAGTTATACAAATTTTGCAGGAGAGAAAAGAGAGTATGAAGAGAGAAGAACATCAATTATTGATGAAATATCAAATAAAGATTTCAATGAGGATTATTTAAAGGATAGATTCTTTATATCCTTTCAGGTAAAAAATGATGTAAAGGTTGATTTAAGTGGCATAGATTTCTTTGTAGCAAAGGATAGTAAAAACAAATCATTAGAAATTCCACTTACATCAGGAACGGTTCATTCTATACTTTTTAATGGAGAAGGCGATGGAAGCTACTCGTTCATAACAAAAGAAGGTAAAAATTATATAGTCATTCAATTGAATGAGCTGAAGAGTGATATGGAAATTACTATTCAGTAAAAGGAGGTGTTAATGGCAAATTTAAAATTAAGTGATGATACTTTTGGGATTTTACTTCCATTTGTGACAGATAGACAGATTACAGATATTCGATGGGATGGAAATAATCTGTGGATAGATGATTTAGCAAAAGGAAGGTATTTATCAGAAGTTAAATTAGATGATTCTTTCATAAAGAAGTTTACACAAAGGGTGTCAGATTTAGCAAATACGAATTTTAACAACTCAAGCCCAGTTTTAGAAGGTGAGACAGACAATCTTCGTATTGCAGCTCTACATGAGTCTGTGACAAACACAGGGACAACTATTACAATTCGTAAGACAGAGCCTGAGTGTCGGCTTGATGAAGAGAATATTATTTCAGAAGGATATTGTTCTTTACAAACCTTGGAAGTGTTAAAAGCACTTATAAAAGCAAGATGTTCATTGATTGTTACAGGTGATACAGGAGTAGGGAAAACAGAGTTGATAAAGTTTCTAATGAATTATATCTCAGATTCAATAACAACTTTAACAGTTGAAGATAACTATGAGTTACGTGCAAAAGCCTTAAGACCTGGCTTTGACTGTACAGAAATCAAGGTCACAGACAGATTTACACCATCACAGGCTATTAAAGCAGCACTAAGGCAGGATACTAAATGGTTAATCTTGTCTGAAGCTCGTGGAACGGAGGCATCTGCCCTATTAGAGTCCGCATCAACAGGGTGTTCTATTGCAACATCTGTACATTCTTTTGATGTAAGGAATTTACCAGACCGATTTGAGGAAATGATATCTAATGCTCAAAATGATATCAAAAACAAAGTCTATTCTTATTTTGATGTAGGTATTCTCATTGTAAAAGAAGAAACACCTTCAGGAATAAAAAGATATATAAACCAATTATGTTTCTTTGATAGAAAGAACGGTAAAAATCAATGCAGTATGATTATTGATAGTAGAGAATGGGTTGGAAACATTTTGCCTTATAAACTTGAAAAGAAATTTAATTTATATAATGTTTCTATTCCTAATTGCCTCCAGAAGGAGTCAGCAGGTGAAGAAGATGTTTAATTATAAGAGCCCAGTTCAGAAAAAGAAAGTCACTAAAACAAAGACTGAATACTTAGGGAATAAGAAAAGGCAGAAGAAATTCACTATTCAGAGAGTCAAAAGGTATTTAAAACTTATAAGTTTTAAGAACTTAAACTATCGTATACAAAGTTTTGGATATGATTATTCTTTAGCAAAGTATATTACATCAATAGTTCTTTTAATGAGTATTATTGTTATTTCAGGGAAAATATTTCATCTCAAGTATGAATATATAATTCCTTTAGCACTCTTTGCACTCATATTATTGCCTATCATTGTATTGTCTCAGATAAAATTCTTATACAACAATTTTCGCTTTGAGCAAATAACAACTTATCTGCAGGAAATGATAACAATTTTTAAAATGAATCCTAAGATACTTTATGCTTTAAAAGAGGTTCAGGACTTATTCGAGACTAAGCAGGGAATTAATCAGAAGATTGATGAAGCTATCTATCATATAGAGTATGGAAAAAGTGAAGACAATTCATTGGTTTATGCTGAAGCTTTATCTATTTTGGAGGAAGCATATCCTTGTTCACGAATAAAGAGCCTTCATAGCTTATTACTATCAGTAGAAAATCAGAATTCTGTTGACTATGAAGCTTCACTTAATGATTTATATGATGACATTCGATGCTGGATAGCAAGAACGTATGATTATCAAATTCAACTGAAGAATACCAAATTCCAGTTTTCTCTCATTCTGCTGCTAACTATCTTTGTATCTTCAGCTATGACAAATATCCTACCATCGAGTATGACAGGATTTATCAATTCATCTACATATCAGATAACTTCAACATTGCTACTAGGAATATTTTTAGCTATGTTTAGTTTTGTACAATCAAAATTAAATGGTCAGTGGCTTGTCAACGACATTGAGAAGGATGATAATCGGATTTTAAGGAGTATTCAATATATTGAAAAATTTGATAAAAAGAAAAACTTCAAGGATTCATGTTTAAAAGCGGTTTTAGCTAGTATTCTTCCTTTTATTGGTGTTATGCAGAAAAATTCAAATATGATATTTATTGGACTTCTGATAACAGTTTTCATGTATTTCTGGGGTGAATTGCAATACAAGAGTCATTTTAAAATCGTAGAAAGAGAAATCAAAAAAACATTTCCCATCTGGCTTCGTGACATTACCATAAATATGCATAATCTCATTGTCACCAATGCAATACGTCAATCCTACACAAATGCTCCCACAGTCTTAAAATACTATCTTACAGGATTTCTAGATGAAATAGAAAAAGACCCAATAACTATAAGGCCATACAACAACTTTCTCAAAAAATTCTATATAACAGATATTTCATCAGCAATGAAATCCCTATATTCTATTAAACAGCAGTCACCTGAAGATTCTTCTAGACAAATTTCAGATATTATTATTAGAAATCAAGGGTTAATGGAAACTTCTGAAAGAATTAAGAATGAAAATCAGATTGCTGGAATGAGTCTTATAGGAGGTGTTCCAATGATTGCTGGATGCATTAAACTCACAATAGATATGGTTCTGATGCTAGGAAGCTTTATGAGCTCTATTCAAATGCCAGTTTAGAGGTGAGATAATGAAAATAATTATAGAAACTTATTGTGGTGTTTTTATTCGTCTTGTTTTCCTATCAGCATTAATAGGAGCTTATTGGGAGATTTTAAGAATGTTCTAGGAGGTGTAATAAATGAGGATTCTTTTTGATGAAATGATATCAGATTGTATAGAATGTTTTGGTGCTGTGTCAGTATTATTTATTATTTCGCTTTTCTTTGCTTTTACAGATGGTATTGCTTCTACAGATAGTAATGTCTATAAAATAATATGGGAATTTTTAACAACATTGGTAGGTTAGAATGAGAAAATTCTTTGAAGAGAATATAGGCATTATCATAACTATTTTTGTTATATCTCTTACATTAAGTGCCTTTTTTCTTGATATATACCCATCAATTACAGAAGCTTCTGAAATAAGCGTAGATAATATTGAAGCAGGAGATAATCAAGCTCTTCATGAAACAGCAAAGCCTGTGCTTGTTGCAAAGAGTGCCACATTAACTGTGGGGGATACCTTTGATATGTTTAAATATGTGAAAGCATATGATGTTAATGGCAGGGATATTTCGTCTTATATTACCATTATTGGGAAAAGGGTAGATACTACTAAGGCAGGAACATATACAATTACCTATAAATGTCTTTACAATAATGTGGCAACTTATACGCAAGCAACGTATATAGTAGAAGATATATAATGTGAAGGAGGGATAATGAAGCAAGTATTTGAAGATATGATATTGATTATATTACTTACTATGATTGCTGTTGTTGGAAGCTGTATGATTTCAGCAAATTTAGAAATTACACAGGCCCGTGAATTTCATGCTAATGCAATAGAGAGAATTCAAGCCTCTCACTTTGATGAGTCTGTTATCAATGAACTTATTGCAGCAGCACCAAATCAACAGCCAGAATGGATACTCGAAGTGAAAACTGTATCTGTCTATGATGATAGAAAAGATATGAAGGTTGTTTTAAAATATAAGATAACTCCACTGCCTTTAATAGAAGATAGAGATTATAGAACTATCACTGGTTTTGCTAGATAAGATAAAAAGTGATATAATTACATATGTAAAGTTATATATAAATATAGTTGTGCATCTATCAAAATGCAAAAGGTTTATCAAATGACAATATAATAATGGATTACAAACTTATGAGGATTTAATGAAACAGTTTTTTGAAGAAAATATAGGAATTATATTGGTTATTGCATGTGCTGCAATACTATTTGTGTTCTTAGGCAATCAGGATTCAGGTATTGTGAAAACAGTTTTAGATACTATTAAAGAATGGATAGGCAATTTTAGTAACTTTATTCCATCATTACCTGGAGCATAGCAAATAAAAGTGAGGCAATAAGCCTCTTTTTATTTGGTTTTACAATTGGCAAGGTACTAAAGAAATTTGTGGTATAATTAAAAAAAGAGATGTTAATGATTACACATTTTTCACATAACGCATATTATACGAAGTTATATATGTTATGTCTATGCTATAGGGTACTTACTATCCTAGGAGGTATTTTAGTGAGTTTTGATTTATGTAATCCAATGGTTTTATCTAATGCTATGATATTCCATAATTCTATTGAGAATCAGATAAATACCTATTATAACAATGATTGCTACAATTCACCTGCTTTCTATTATTATGAGAATGATGAAATTATACGAAAAAAGAGTGAAGTTTTAGAGTATCAAAGGCCAATTCCAATAAAAGACACTCTCAATACTCCCTTAACAATTGAAAATATCCTAACAGGAAAAGAATATGTTAAAATTGTCATGGGGTTAATGGAATCTGATAAAACACTAATTGTGTCAGTCTTGTTAGAAAATCCCTCACAATCTGAGATTGCTAAAATCAATCTATTTATTGATGAACAAATTCAAGATGTGAAAATAACAAATTCTGATATTCATAAAGTGATTACGGTATTTTCTGGACACTATTCTTCACAGATTGAACAGATTATATTAAGATGCAAAAAGAATTGTATGAAGCATGAAAATAAGATAGTTATTCAGGAATAGACTTAATCTATATAATCTATAAATTGAAAAGACTGCTATGAGCAGTCTTTTTCTATAGGAATGGATATATAATATTATCGATTTTCTGCAAAAATAGGCAATCAATCTTTTGTGAATATATAAGAAGATTATAAATAGTTTCAGCCAAGATATCATCTCCATATTTGATACGAATAATATGTCTTACGCCTTTGGGTGTCTTTGCTTTTGGAAATATGTTTTGAAAGAGAGAAAGGGAATTTGAATAGCTGTATTCCCCATTGTGAATAAGTGTTTCAATGCTCATAAAAAATTGAGAGAGTGTTGGTGGGTTTTGTAAAGAATTAAGAAACTGTTCATGGCTTTGATAGATGCAATTGGTTGTATTTATGATAAAAATCCCTCCTTGTTTTAATATATAAATATGAGAAAAAGCATTTGAGAGGTAAAAAAAGAGGTAAATTCATGAAGAAGTTCACCTGCTTTTTTATCTTTTCTTTATATATTAAGTATATCATCTTTCATATTTAAACTCATTACTCTTGTGATATAAATAGTTTCAAATTTTGGAAACTACATAGTAAATCTCAAGAGTATAAACTTTATCAAAAATGTGAGAATCAATGATACAGCGACATGTGGAATAAATCCTCCAAAAAGAAAATATTCTCTCTTAACCTCATAACATTCACCTTTATCTCTCCCCTCTTTCCATGATAAGAGATTGTGATATTCATATAGACCAGCACTAATAAAGACAAGCATAAGAAACATCCATAGAGTTGGAGTTGTATAGGATTCAGCAAAATATGGGTTTATAATATTTCCTATTAAAATTCTTAAGAGACACGCAACAGAACCCAATGAGAAAATAAAAGTTGTTATTTTTCTATATCTGATTTGTGAAGAATAGTAATCTGCTTTTTTTATCTCCCAGAGCATGTCCGTTATTCTCGAAAGAATATACAAATGGTCATAATATATCTCTTGGTAGACCGAATATATACTTTTAAGTTCCTGTGTATAAAATGGCAAAGAAATCTTTTCTGGCGATATCTCAAATTTAACAATTTCATTTGCAATATCCTGTAGTTGCTGAGATTCTATTGATTTTATTTTACTTTCCAATGCTGCATAAATATCCCCACCCCTAATAATATTATGATTTGTATCGTTTTGGACGCAAACCTCATCATTAGCAATCAGAATAAGTGGATAAATCTGAAAATTATCTGAAAGTGAGTGAAATGCATTTCTTAATATTTGCTTGATAGCAATACAATTCAGAGCACAATCTTCAATAATAGATGTTTCTATGGCCAAGTCTGATTCTTGAGGATTATTCTTATCATTATCAAGTAAAATCCACTTTCCGTCGCTTGTAATATGTAAGGTTTGTCCCTTTTTTCCATAATTCATAAGACTGCAAACAAAAATGCCATTTTTAGTTAAGATGAGTCTATCAATGATAAAATCACTTCGATTGAAATAACTTCCCTTAAAACGCTGATTTTTAATAATGAGGTACTCGTTCTCCAGCTTGTTTAACTTGGAATCCGCATAATTTTGAGAATCAATATATCTCTTGACTTCAATATAATTGCGATATGCATGACTAGCCATTTCAAAATAATCATTTTGGAGTTTCCCTTCTAAGCAATCCTCCAATAATCTATCATAGGATTTATCCTCTTCATCTCCCCCACCTCTGATATATCCAGCAGCCATAAGAACTTCTATATCTATCATGCGAGTTATATTTGCTCTAAGAAAGTTCTCGTTTACCTTAAAGATTCTTTGAGGATACTCATAGATATTTGTAAAGTTTGTGTATGAGTTCAAATCATATGGTGAATCAGGAGTATCGTTAAAGACCAAAGTATATTCATCAATAGGATATTCCATTTCATCTATAAATTTGGGAGTTGAAAAAGAATGAGAAGAATTGGATATTCTTATACCAAAATAGATATCCTTGAACCAGTAAAAAACAGATTTAAATAACTGACACTGCTCATCCAATTCTTTTAACAGTGAAACATCAACAAAACGCTCTTTTATCTGTGGTTCGAAATGAATACCTCTTAATTCACAGCGATTAACCAAAGTCTTATATCTCTCCTCTAAATCCGCATTAGAAAAAACTCCAAAAATATTCTGAGATTCCTCATAATTGAGAATACATAGTCTTTTTGGAGTTGAGTTTATCCTTATATTCTTTTTCTGCATTATTACCTCCTCCTATGAAAAGATAATAAATTATGATAATTACCCTTGAATTCTTTTTCGTTTGTATTCAATAAGGTGCATAACTTCCTTTATGTCTTCATTAGGAAGCTCTGTCAACAAACGAGCAATATTGGCAATATTGTAATAATCATATTTCTTGCCATTGATAATTTCTTCAATATTTCTTCCATATAATTGTGAAAGCAAACTCAGTTCACTTACTGTGATTTCTCTTTTTCCATTTTCAAAATCTGAAACTGCAGAGTGCGGAATGTGAAGTATATTTGCGACTTCTTTTTGTGTGAGATGTTTGAAGTTTTGATACTCTTTTAATCATCTTGATATATCTGTATCAATTGGCATAATATCATCCTTTCTATTTTATAAATGTAGTCATTGTCAGTTAAGACACAGTGATATTATATCATATTATTTAGCAATATAGCATAATAAATTAAGCATTTTACTAAATTAAGATGTTTTTATTTAGAATTATGATATAATGAATTATGCAAAATATGCGGAGGGATAGATTGTCAAATCAACTGAGATTAATTCATACAAAAATGATTGAAGATAGTCATATATGTCTTATGTTGTCATTATACTTACATAAATTTAGTAATGGTCAAGTTGCTTTTAGTTTTTATTCGGAATATTTAGGGTTTGGTATCCAGGACTTTAATGAATATGAAAACATTGAAAATGCTGAGCCTAAATCACTAAATATCTTATCAGGAAAGAAACATATATTTACATTAAGTGACGAAGACATAGAAGACAGAAAAAAGGAACTGATACAGAAGATGGATAAAATGACATTCAAGGAGACTTTTGATATCATTGTCAATTATCAGAATCAAATATTTGTTTAGAGCAATAAAAGAGACCTTAAGTCTCTTTTTTCGTATATATTCTTTGCGAATGCTCCATATAATTATGAAAATGCATTAATTTAAATATCCATCTTTTCTTAACAGTTCTTCCTTAATTGAGTAATAGTCTTCAATAGTTGGTAAAAGCAGCTTTATTCTTCTGGCTTTTAGCTTTTTTACATAAATGTATTTTTCTCTTTCCCAGCTAGGGGTAGCAACCCATTCTCTTAAGGACATAAGCATTTCTTTATCAGTTGAGTATATATTTACAACTATGAATTCTTTTTTTTTGAATAATTGATTGAGTTTCAAGATTTTCCTCCTCCCCATTTCATTAAGAGATAACAAAAAGGCTACATCTTCATAGAGATAGCCCTGCCTCGTATATAATTACATATCTATTTTATCATATATTTATATATATGTGCTTATCATTGACGAAAAAAAGACTGAAACAAATTTTCAGTCTTCTATAAATTAAAATTCACTGTAAATTTATGCCCTTTTTGAACACCAAATCCTGTCACAATTTCTCCACTTGCTATAACACTATATGTTCTGTTTGAATTCTTAAATGAACCTGTATAACTTCTCATAAGAAAGAAGACACTGGAATTTAATCGCTGCACAGTAGCAGATGGCTTGTAGCTTGTATCAAAAGTTCTTCCGTTGTATTTATATGAAAGTGTCATTCTATTTTTATTTTCATAGAAATTAACAGATTTTGTTCCAAAAGTTGACCTTGCATTTGTGTTGATTTGTACTTCGGCATTGTCATTATAAGAAATAGCTTTAATAAATTCACTCTTAAAGATTTCAACATTAGTATCTAAGATATTTTGAATATATTCATCATATGTTTTGTTGTATATAGACTGGTAATTCTCAGTCTTATACTGTTCTTCTGTTAAAATAATAAAATGAGTATGATATTCTTTATTGATTTCTGCTAAAGCATTTTCATAGTTGCTCAAGTTTGGAGTCTCCAAAGCTTTTACATTAAATGTAAATAAGCAAACAATCAAAAAACTAGTCAGCAATACGCAAATCTTTTTCATAATTCTTTTCTCCCTTTTCTTGCATTTCTGTAATCTGTTGCTTGTTATATTCCTTAAGTATCAAATTAATAAAATTTTTATACTCTTGCAACCCTAAATCTGTGATTTCATAGAAAGTTCTAGGAATTATTTTACTACCACTTAAAATCCTAGCTGCATCTCTATTTTCTTTACTAACATGAAATTTCACATCAATAATGTATCCTTCTTCTTTTAATTTCTTTGTATTATGACTCATAGTCCCATCAGAACACTGACAGACCTTCTTAAGATTAGCATAACTCATTGGTGAGACCGATAAACTAGCTAGCATTTGAATACGTATAGCAGAGTTAAAAACATCAGGGACACTTGCAATATTTTTTTCAACCATTATATCTCCACCTTTCTATGTTTCATTGATAAAATAATAGTAAATAAAGAAACAATTATAATAATCCCATTATCTCTTAGTACTACTAACATATCATTTAAAGATAATAATGTACCTGATAATTCAGAACTGTTCATTACTATGCTAAAAACATATGTCATAAGTGCAACAAAAATAATATTCATCCCTATACTTATAAAAGCAGTCTTATCCTTAAGATAATTAAATAGAAAAATAAGTGCAATCATATTTATAACAATATCAAATGGGAAAGTATTGTATAGCTGTAAAAGAACAGTAAAATTCATATAATATGATAGAGGAAACAGCATTCTTAATAATGAGAAAAGAACTATAAAAATAGAAAATACTTTTAAGAAATCCTTTTCCTTCATTGTCATACTTGTTCTTAGTAAGCATATATAATAAATTGCAATAACAACTGTGAATAAAGCCAATGTTATCAGTCGAGTTATTTCAAATCCATCAAAACCATCTGTTATGTAAAGTGACATAAAATACTGAGTTGAAAAATAAATAATAAGACTTGCTATAATATAACTTATTAGCCATACCCCCAGAACTCTTTTTACCCCTCTTACAGGAACTTCACCATCTAAAACATATCTTGTATCTATTTTGGCCTGCTGTATTTTATTTATGATATCCTCAGGGTTTTTCATCCAATATCACGCCCCCCTTTACTCTTATTATAAGAGTTTATTACAAAATAATCAATTGAAAATTATCTTTCGACAAAAAATACTTAAGCATCCACCAAAAAAAGTTAAATAAAACTATTCATTGATAAAACTCCAAACAGCCTTATCTTCTATTATCCATCCTTCTTTCATTTCATCTAGAGTATCCTTGTATCTTATTTTTAACCACCCACTATGGTATTCAATTACTTCAAAGGGTAGTCCATATTGAATATAACCACATATATCTGCATTATTTGAGGAATAAGAATAAACCTCTGTATCTTTTGTTATGTGGCCATTTGCTGTTATATTTGAATTATCATTATGAATGATACCATAAAGCTGATTGATAATAGGAACCTCTTTTGTAAGATAATTCATTGTATCTGAATCAAGAAAACCAAAAATGCATTGAAGTACAGTAACAAATACCCATAATGAGTGAAGCTTATGAGTGATTTTCTTTTTATTATCATCCGATAATCTATTAATCTTTTCCTGATTCAGTACAAATTCCTCAGATAAATATTCTTCTTCAATCAATTCCTGAATATCAGAAAATGAGACTTGATTATAAAGTTCTTTCAATTCAGCATTTAAAGATAATGAATTCACTATATTTATTAACTGCTCTATTTGCCCACTCATCGTATTATTTTCTAGTTGTGATGATATAGAAGTTAATTGAGGAATTAAATTTGAAATTCCTGTTATGAGAAAGTCATGAGTTGTCTGCAGTATTCTTTCTCTTACAGACTGCGTTTCCATTAGCTGAAAAGCACTTTGAGTTACTTGTGAAATAGAAGAACTAAATAAGTTTGCAGTACCTATACGAATATCATCAGCAAACGAATTAACATAGTTGTTTAACATACACTGATACGGTTTCATCATATTTTCAATTATTTTGTTTTGTGTTTCTATCGCACCGACTGCTGTATATTTTTTCATAATTCGCACCTATTCTCTATTTTTCATTCCTTGGGGAAAATCTTCAAATCCTGGAATTTTAAGAGCCTCTTCATAGTATTTTGTATTCACTAAAGCATTATATATGACCATTCCTTCTTCATCATGCATATAGAAATGATTATAATAGCAAGGCTATTTCATGATTAAAAGTTGGTATTTATTCCATTAATATAAGTTTCAATGTTCCCATTTTTATCCAGTACAATTGAATATATATCTCCACCAACAACTGGAAAACCAAATTTTAATATTTGTGTGTCTATTTGAATGATGTCACTAATATAATTTTCTGCTCTTTGTAGCAGGATGGATTTATTATCAGCTTCAGATGGATTATCTATCATTAACTTTGTCTGGTCAGCATATGAGCCGATAGATAATGATAATGGAAAATCATAAAGAAATACTGTCTGATTAAATTTCATATCAGAATTTGATGAACATGTTATTAAGCAATTATATATTTGATTGTTAATTGAAAGACTTAATAATATTTTTACATCTAAAAAATCACTACACCACTGAGCTTCTTGTAAGTATCTGGATATATATTTCTGTAATTCTTTAAGTTCTTTCTCCAGTCGTTCCAGATTATTAACAGTAAGATTTTTAATTCTTATATTAATTTCATCATATATGTCAAATCCTGTAATGCACCAAATCATTTTCTTTGCTTTATCATAAAAGACTTTCTGATGAAAGAATAAATCTACACTTATCCATTTATCATTTATAGAATCATATTTTAGTTTTTGCATTAAACTTTCTGAAGATAAGATACTATATTTTTTATTCTTTATAAGAATTCCCTGTGACACTGGATTATCAGTCCTTCCTAAATATTTAAAAATATTATTATAATCAGTTATTGGATAAGGATTATTTATGGATGATTTCATTATGTTTGTTTCATCTCCAGCAGACAACTGCTATATTCTTATTATATCAAAGTATAATATTCTTTTATAAACACTCATCTAAAGCAATAAGACCTTTATTAATTAGCTATTTTGAAAGATAATTTTTATTTAATTTTTAGTAAAGCTCCAAATAGCATTATCTTCCTGTATCCACCCCTCTTCAATGTCTCCTATACTATTTTTGAATTTAATCTTTAACCAGCCATTATGAAACTCTTTAACTTCAAAAGGAGTTCCATAGTCTAGAACATCAATGATTTTTGAAGATAACGAAGAATAAGTAAAGAGATTTGCTTTCTTATTAATATGTCCATTTATGACAAGTGACTGTTGTTCCATAAGAATGGTGTAGGCTTGTCCAACAATGGGAATCTGTTCAATTATTAATTGTGCTGTTGGAGAATCTAAAATAGCAAGAACTGTAACAATTGCAGCGAGCATACTCCAAAACGAGGTCAATTTATGTATGATTGATTTCTTTTCATCTTCAGACTTATCTTTTATTTTTTCTAAATCCAGATTCAAATCTTCAGTCATATAATTATTTTTTATAAGGTCTATTATATCCTCATAAGATATAGACTTATAATCAATATCAGCAGCATCTTTATAAAAAATATTTAATAAAAACTTTATATCTGTCATTTGATTATGAACATCATCAAATACCTTACCTTTATAAACATTCTTTAAATGGACAGTGTATTTTCTATCTTTTCTTGTCTTCATATCATAAAAAGATAAGAAATATACCATAGAATTTTCTTTCTCAAAATTTGAAGGAATATCCATTGAATTAATGATTTTCTTTGTTAATTGTTCTGAAAAATTTTTATTTATATATTGAACGAAAAGAGATGGCTCTTTCTTGCTGATGTATTCCAGTTTTTGCTCTTCTTTTATTGCTTCTATCAGTCCTTTTAATCTCTTTGAAGATTGAGACATGGCAATTCCTTCTTTCTACATTTATTTTAGTTTAATTATACTAAAGTCACTCTCAAAATAAAAGTATTTATCGATGATAACAAAAAAGAGAAAGAATTCTTTCTCTGGATTTATATTTGATAATCTCCTGAATTGTGTTGATAGCTCTATTATACAAGGTTCAATAAAAAAAGAGACAGATTGCTCTTTTTTGTATTATTATGGGGTTATTTTGGATATATACTCAAATTTCTTTTGATTGATATTTATTCATAGATGGAGAAATCTCGAGATGATGCAATCTCTAAATACAAGCCTTTGACTTCATTATCAACATACTTTTCAAATTCATCCTGTAACAATGGAATATGGAAACGTTTTTCGAGTATAGTCATCCATTGACTACACATCAAATTAAAATCTTCTTGTCCGTAATCAACTTTTTTATCTGCTAATTTTATTTTATCCTTTTCAAACTTATCTCTAATCTTCTCTAAAAATTCCTTATCATCCATAATAGACTCCCCTTATCTCTTTGTATTTCATTTTATCACATTTTTTAATATAAATGAACAATTCTCTAGATAATAAAAAAGAAAGAAGCAAACACTTCTTCCTTATCGTATATTTATCAGACTTAAAATAAGATTTTGAACCTCAATATTATCTATCTCCTCACCATCAATTCCACCTGATAAATTCCAAAATTCTTTTAAATACTTAACAGTATCTTCAACACTGTTTTCACCATTGTCTCCATCATCTATTCTATAAGTCCCATCTATATATTCAGGCTCTGTTCCTAAAGGAATTTCATCAATATGTTCTTTAACATATCTTATAGCATCCTCAATTGTTTCTGCTTCAACTTCAATTTTGTCCCATACTGACCATGTGACAGGGATACTAAACTTTTTCATATATTTTCCTCCTCCGGTTCATATCCATCATGAATCTTCACAACCCTTCCACAAATCTTTTCAGCAGATGTTCTCACATCTTTGGAAGATAATTGAAGTTTATTGATGGTTTTATCCAATCCTTCTAATCGCTCAGTTAATCTCTTAGCATCCTCATACATACCAACAATATCCTTTTCCAAGGATTTAATATGTTTATTTCTATTAAAGTCCTTGGTAATATTCACCAATGTAAACACAACACCAATCAGTGTTGTTGGACACGTGATGAGTATATGTTTCTTGTGAGCAAACTCAATCATATCACTGCAGTTCGCGCAGACATACATATAGATTGCCTCACTTGGAATAAACATAACTGCATTTTCCACTGTTTCAGATGTGATATATTTCTTTGCAATATCATTGATATGCTTTTTTATATTCTGCTTAAATAATGACTCATACTTTTGAACTTCCAAATCTCCCAGACTATCCTTTAAAAGATTCTGGTAGTTTTCTAAAGGGAATTTGGAGTCAATAATCATCACTTTTTCTTCTCCAGGTAAATGCAAAGCGACGTCTCCAATGTATCCATTCTTAAGAGTATACTGAGTCTCGAAAATATTCTGGTTATCTCCAGCATAGACACTTAATAAGTTATTGAGCTGGTATTCTCCCCAGTTACCTCGAGATTTCTTATTCACCATAATATCATTCAGTGCATTGACTCTATTGTAGATATCCCTGACATTTTGAGATGAGGTGAGAGAATCCTTCAAGATACTCTGAAGATTCTCTGTTACACTTCTCAGGCGTTCATCAAATCTCTCATCATTTCCCAAACTCTTCTCATTCTGGTCATTGAGATGATGAATAGTATCAGTTTGGGATTGAATGAGGGTATTGATAGTGTCATTCTTTTCATTGATGAGTGATTGCTGGGATATTAAGTGTTTTTTAGTGGAATGAATCTGATAGAGTGTAATAATGAACCCTATACAGATAATCATTCCTAATATAATTAATAATTCTGTCATTTGCTTTCATCTCCTTTTTTGAATCTAGGAAATCTGAAGTATTTTATCAAAATACAACTGCAAAGAACTAACACGATATCAAAACAGATATAACTTATTCCTAAAAATATATTCATAATACTAGTCCATTCTAGATTAATAATCATTCCTGTTATGAGCCCTATTAAGAAACATAATAGAGCAAGTGATTCATTTATTTGATTTTTAAGTAAATCAAGTTCATCTTTCATTATTTTTCCTCCTCGATTTTAATGTTTTTTGTTTTGAATTCTTGCTATTTTGAAAAACGAAAGTCTATCTGACTTACACTCTAACCTAACTATTGTTATTTTAAAAAGATGAATAAATAATAAAAACAGTGAATACACACATAAAAATATTGTGAGCGTAGATATATTCTGATACTCAGATTGTATAGCAACTGAAAATAGTGAACCGAAAAGTGTTCCAGCAACAATAAAAAAGAAATACCATCCAATATAAAAGTCTGTATAAATCATATGTAGCACAATATCATCATTATTTTCTTCTTTTGATTTAAACTCTTTTGTTGCAGTAGTTATTACTTCTTTATGAGCCTTATTTAAGAGTTTATTTCCCATAAATAGTTCAGCAAGAAACTTATCATATTCTTCTAATGTATGTACGTTATTTATTTCTAATTCTTCACGACTTAAAGGTATATATAAATGTCTGTACAGATACTTTGTAGTTGTGGTCATATAACTCAACAAAAATAAAACAATACATGGCAATAGTATAAAATATACAATAAACTCTATTGGTTTCAGGTTTAAAGATTCTGAAGCCAATTGAGCCAAATAGTTATACCAATCATGATAGATATACAAATCACTGATACAATCACTATTTCATTTTTAAATAGGTTCCAAATCTTCTTTTTTCTTTGTAATTTATATTTCATAATGTTCTCCTTTTAAATAACTTTCTTTATTATTTATAATTCTATAGAGATTTAGATTTTAAAAAGCAAAAAAATTACAAGTCCTATCATTAAAGCAGTCATGAAAATATCTAATATATTTAGTTTAGTCACAGAACAAATTATAGGTATAGAGCAAAAGAAAATTCCTATGCCTAATAATCCAACAATAATATACAGTAATGTCATTTTTTTCTTATGATGAGGACAAGTCCTTTTCCAATACATTTGAAAATATGCCTCATATTCTATTTTGTGAAAAGGATAAAGATTCATTTTCTTTAATTCATAAGATTTGGCTAAATACTTTTGAGCTGAATGTTTAATATCTGTCCTCAGTTTTCGTAGTGGATAATATCCCCTCAAAAATCTCATTAAAAACTCATTATAATCATCATAACTGTGAATATTATTTGCTTTCAATTCATCTTTATCTAGAGGTATATATCTGTTTCTTATAACAGAGATACCATAATCAACAGCAAAATATACTAAACCAACTAAAGAAATAGGAATCAAAACAAACTGACTGATAAACACATATGTCTCAGTATTAGAAATAATTCTAATAAGAAATTCCCATATAATCAGTAGATTTTCTCTAAATATATAGCCAGTACAGAAGACAATGGCTAGTGTACAAATGCTAATAAATATCTTTATTTGAGTTGATAATAGTTCAAATAGTGAGTGTTTCTTTCGTAAATTGTATTTCATATTTTCACTTCCTTTTCATTTTCTTGAAGGTCTTTTCATAATCCTCAAATCTAAGTTTTGCAATATAGCTTCTATCATATGTTCTTACGACAATTCCTTCAGCTTTTGCGTTTAGCTTATCAGTTCCATCTAGATTGACATCTGTATGCTGGAATCTTCTCATAAACTCATAAGTTTCTTCTATATCTGTTGGAATATTCTTTATAGAACAAAGCAACTTAAATGGAGCATATTCTACTAATCCACAACAATTAATAATAAATGTAGTCATTTCATTCATATTCCACCATGGCTGATTATTGTTTTCTCGCCAGTTGCTTACTTCATCTTTACTTTTCATTGAAATTAAGAGGTTTTCAATATCCTTTTTTTCCATAGACCAGATATCAAAAATACGAAATCCATATGATTGTGATGATAATGTATAATTCCTCCATGATTGAATACCAGTTCCATGAACTTCTCCATAGATACAATAAAGAATATTCTTTTTAAATGTGTAACTTTTCAATACCTCCTCTACATAATTTTTTAAATACATCACTTGCTCATTAGGAATTAGCCTATCTCCTTTTGCATGAATCCATTCTTTTCGACTGCCAATGAGATAGTCATTATTAAAGATAATCAGCCTGATATTGCTTCCATCTATCTTCTCAGTCATATAGACTTCTAAGTTTTCATTTGCTGGAAAAGTCAATTCATCTTTTAAAATACCTTTTTCCATCTTGTGAAAAGTCTGTATCGACGGATACTTAGTCAATGAATTAAAAATGGGATTTGTTAAGAATTCTGTTAGATTTTTCATAGTGTTCCTCCTTGTCAAATAAAAAAAGGCTACCTCCTAGGGAAATAGTCTCTCTCTTCGTATATGTTACATATATATTTTACCATAATTTAAGATAATAAAGATTATTATTCAACTAATTTTATGAATCGAGTATTAGCTATACTTTCGTTAACTTCCTGTAAATCTTGAAAGGGCGTGTATTTACCATAATAGTTACCATAATTATCAGTCAATATTCCTTTTTTCACTTCATAAATCTTTCCAATAGTAAAATCCGAATCAATAGCTTCAATGCAGATAATTTTACCATGTAATAGTGCTGATTTCTCTTCTTTGATTTTGAGTAACTCATTTTCCAGCACTCTTTCTAGTTTCATAACATTTGTATTTGAAGTAACCTTAGCCACATTCTTTAATAAAGCTAAAGCAGAGATAGACATTATATCTACACTAGACATAGCCACATTTTCAAATTGATTGAGATTCAATAGTTGCCTTTTAATTCCTTCTGTAAACTCATATTTTGAACTGAGTTCATTTACTAATTTTTTAAGTTTTTTATCTATCATAATATTCCTCCTAATATGATTGTAAATGTATAATCTTTATTATTAATCCTCATATGATAACTTTCAATATATCCTAAATAGGCCAATCTTCATCATCCCTTTCTTCTCTATATCATCGGCAATTAACAATATTTAATTTTTGTGTTTCTTGGTGCATAATTAAATCTCACCTCCTTTTTAACAATATAAAAATCTGATTTTTGCTGAAACGACTTGTTTTTTGGAATTATTACTGATATATAAATCATAACATCCATCGCCAAATCCTGTTGAAGAAACACAGCATTTGTTATCCTTACAGTTTCCTGTTAATTCTTCTATAACTCTTGGGATAACTCTATTATATTGAGAAATAATTTCTAACATCTTTATGATTTCATCTGAAGTTAATTCATTTGTCTTTTTAAAAGGAAAATGTTCTTCCTGTAATTGTTCTACACTCTTATATTCAGGATTTGGTCTTACAACAGATGTTAAACTACAAATATCCTGACACCATTTTTTGTTATTTCTTGTATTATGAAAATACTCTTTGTCATAAAATCCTGCTTGACCACTATCTACACCTATATCTTCAACATATTCATTTGGGTGACCTATATAATTTTCATGGTAAATAGATATCTCAGCAATTCTTTCACCAAAATCAGTGTTCTTTCGCTTTATAAAGCAATTATAATTTCCTGATTTCATATTTTTTAGAATATATTGGTTCCATATATCTTCATCATAACATGGGTCAGAAACAACACATTCTGTTCCAATTTGAATTGTTCCAATAAATTCAGAATTATCTCTTTCTTTAATACGATTTATGTTTGTATTCATAATTTTCCTCCTCAGTTTTCTTTATTTTTATAATCCTCAATATCTTTCATAAGGTCATTCCAATTACCACATTTTGATAAATAATAAATGTATTTTTTACTATCTCTGATTGGTGAATCTGGAGCATAAATTTCAAGTGGAAAGAAAGAAACAGTCTTGCTTTCAATATCAACTACATAAGCACTTGAACTTTTTTTATCTATAACTTTTTCAAATATGGACACTCCACTTCCTAGTAAACTTCTACCACGTTCCCAGGTAAAACCTTTTTTTCCTAATTCTTTTAACCATTTCTTTCCTTCAATCAAATACATTTTCTTCATTTTAGTTCTCCTTCCATTAAAAAAAACTGTATCTCATCTCTGAAATACAGTCTTTTGCTTCGTATATTTTACTCTTATAGTATATCATATTTTATTACTGAAATATTTCTACGTTTATAGGCAAGCCAACAGAATTATATTCATTGTAATGATTAAATAAATGAATCATATAATTCATCAATTGCTTTATTCCTTTTTTAGCTTTCTGTACAGTATTATACTTATGAAAGTTCATCTGACTCAGCATATCACAATATCTTTTCTCACCTTGAAAAAAAAGCAATGTTTTATTAGTCTCCTTTTTCAGTTTATGAATACTCTTATCTTGCACACGACCTCTTTGAATAAAGCAATCACCATCTTCCTTATATCCAAACATAAAATTAAATTCTCTGTTATCATCTTTCGATTTTAACTGAAACTCATTTAAGAATTCATCTATGGTTGTGCTAGATTTCATTATCTCTACCATGATATCCTCTATTCTTTGAATCCCCTTATCACCGATGATTTCATTATTTCCTGAAGTGACAACTATAAAATGTTCATTCTTAAACACTTTCTTTATTTTGCCTCTATCAATATCCTCAAATAGAGTATCATTATTATCTTTCCTACTGGCTTTACTATCTGCAAAAGCAACGATTCCGTCATCACAGATTTTCATTGCTACCAAACTCATATCATTCATATCCTTTCTTTCTGGCATATATGAAGTACCAATCATCATTTCTCATCTCCAGCAGAAACACTGCTATACATATATTATAATATTATATATGAAAATCATTTCCCCTCAACAATTCTATAAGCTTCCGTTGCTTTTACTCTATTGCCCACATCATACCCCTTATACTTCAGTTGAAATTCCTGTAACTCCTCAATAGAAAATAAATACCTTTGCCCAACTTTAATTGCTTTAAGTATACCAACCTCCCTAAGCATTGAAATATTTTGTCTTGAGGTCTTTAAAAGAGTAGCAACCTCCTCTTGAGTAAGCATCTCGAGTTTTTTAAATGCATCTTCTTTATCCTCTATTCTCAGTGATTCAATCTGCAAAGCAATTTTATCCTGCTTTTTCACAAACTTAATAGTTCCACTAAATTCTACATCATAATCCTCTAAAATATCTTCCAAATTCATATTGCTATCCTTTCATGTGAATCAATAACTAATAAATGTATTAATATTTTATAAACTATCTTCTGAAATTCCATTAACATGCATTTTTACTTCTCCCTCTTTGTCCATTTTAACTGAATAGACACTACCGCCTACAGTAGTTAGAGTTTCATCATGAATAGCGCTCTGTATTCCTGCTGTCACAAAATCTATTGGTTCAATATTATATATTTCACTGACTATTATATCTGGATTTTTAATGCCTTCTCCTGTTTGTAAAAAGTGATTATTAAATATATACAAATGTTTATTTGCTTGCATAACTTTTCCAAATGGATAATGTCTTCCCCTAAAATTCACTTCTACTGTATTAAGATAAAAATATCCTTCTTCTTGCCAAAATATTAAAATATCTGTATTGCTATCAGTTAATCTTAACTTTGCATATACTTCCTCAATTTTCTTAAGAAGATTCTCTGTAACACTGAAAATATCATTAGTTTTATACTCATTTATCGCATCCAAAATATAATCCGTTAACATGATATTACCGCCAGATGTCAATATCTCTATCGTTCCCAATATACAAATAACAATATTCTTGTCATAGAAAATCTTCTTGCTATCAAATTGTTTTGTATGATTATATGAATTTGTTAATTATGTATCTGCACCAACAACCAGTACGTCATTCCTTGCTGCTGCCATAATTCTCGACATTCTATTCAATTCTTTCTGTATACTGAGGTTATTTAAATTGCTTTTCACTTTATCATCTCCAGCAGTTGACTGCTATTAAAAGAGTTTTTTCTTCCATTTACATATGTTTCTATAATTCCATGTTTATCGAGTGTGACAGTAAAAACATCTCCTCCTAATGTTTGAAAGTCAGTATTATTTATAGCATTTCTAACAGTTTGTATAGAGAAGTCTAGAGGATTTGTGTTAAGAAAACCTAACAAATGATTTCCTGCTCCTTCTCCTGTATCAAAATAATAATGATTCATAACCTTAATAACATTATCTTTTGTTTTATAATCATATCCAAAAGCATAATTTAAAAAAGGCATAATTTTATAATCTCCATTCAATTGAAAGGCACGTAGCAAAAAGTGCTGATTCTCTCTCCAGAATAAACAAACTTGTAAAAAGTTTTTATTATAGTATTTTGAAAAATATTTTTCTACTGTCTGAATTATTTGATTTTCTACAAGATATGGATTAATTTCCTGTTTTATGATATTCTCTATAACTTTATCAAATTCAATAATTCCATTAGAGGTTATCAATTCTATTTGTCCAAGTAATGCAATAATTATTTTCTTGTTGTGTAGAATTTTTTTCTTATATGTTTTGTTATTTGTTATATTATTAGTCAGTAATGAATCTGCGGATACAACTAAAATTTCATCATTTGCTGCTGACGTTACTCTTGTCATTGTTTTTTCCTTCCTAAAAATAAGTTGACTCCAGTCTAAAATTTGTTCCACTTTTCTCATCTCCAGCAGTTGACTGCTATATGTCATATTATAAATCACATTTTTATATTTGTATTATTATCACTTACTAATAACTTGATATTGGCATTTACCTCCAACAGTTTAAAGTTCTTTATCAGAGATGGCTGAATGAATATTGTATTTCACTTCATCAACTGGATTCTCATAATGGCCCTGAATAATTGCATAGTTATTATAAACACCTTGACCTAATGTCAGCATATGATGATTGAATTTAAAGTTTTCTTTATTTGCATCATAAATATTTCCAAAAGGAGAAGAACATTCATATGAATTCAACCCAGATGATATCTGAAAATAATACATATAGAACTTTTCGTTAACTAAGCCAAAAACAGCAAACTGTGTAAAATAATGAAAGAAATTATGACAATAAATCTGCCCTACTTCTTTTTTTAATGAATCTATAAGACTTAAAAAATCAGAATTCATTTTTAAGCATTTTTCAACAACTTTCTGAATATGAAAATCTCCTATACTGCTCTGTAAATCCAAAGTGCCTAATACTGCCACAATAATATTATTGTTTGAAAACACCTTCTTTCCATAACATGATGAGGCTCTCGTCTTATCGTGTATATATAAAGTATCACTACCAACACACAAGATATTATCATTTGCTGCTGCACATACTCTTGTCATAATAGTTCCTTTCATGAGCATTTTTGTGGAATCTCCAAAGGTTATTCCTTGAATTGCATAGTCTCCTATTGAATTGAAAACAGTCAATCTATCCCTCCAGTGAGTTATCACTTATTAAAGTATATCATAGTTTATTCTTGGAATGATTCTAGTTTTTCAAAAGGTATACCAGCATAATGGTTTAAATCATTTATGAGATAGTTAAGTTGCATTTTAATAATTAAATCATCTGGTCTTAACTCATCCGGTAATTTATCAATATCAATTCTACTAAGAATATCATATAATTTAAGTAGTAGACAGACATGATTATACTCATGATATACCTCTTTCCATTCACTAAAAAATCTTCTTAAATCAAATAAGTTTTTGGATGTTGACACTATAATTTTAGATACTAAAAAGCGAATATCTACATATTCAAAAATATTAATAACACTATAAGGTGCATAGTAAACACTGTTTTTATCTTGAGATAATTTATATATCTTATATGCCCAATCCTCATTATGAGAAATAATGTAATGTATATCATTTTCTTTATTATTATTGATTGTTTCGTCCATCGTGTTCTGCAAAGTTTTAATTATATCTTTAAATCTCATCTTAATATTTTTGTTATCGATTATTGACGCATAAGCTTCATCAAAGCGATAATAATTTTTTGATTTTTTTATATTAGTTAACATATGTTTTTTCATAGTTTCCAAAAAATTTGGGTCAATACCAATATTATCTGTTTTTAAAAATAAATGTATTATTTTATGATAGTCATCCTTGTTATATAAATCTTCTTGAAGATATTGATTTATTCTATTTAAAGAATCTTCTACTTTATTTTGGGTATAACAGAACCATCCATAATCCATATCAACCAGTAACTGACTACTTTCTGCCACATTTTTACCATAATTCCTATTATACTCTTTTATGATATTTGAAATTACTGATTGATTATAATGAGAATAAATAACATAATCATCAACAAACTTTATTCTGAATGAAAATTTTTGATATGTTGAATTAATAGTTACCTGTT
>OHLM01000250.1_pt1 | contig 22716 bp, 19 predicted proteins | sample 1569101 | NCBI WGS metagenome assembly OHLM01 (sample SAMEA3879558, study PRJEB24766) | human gut metagenome | biome: human-associated habitat; feature: feces | place: USA | collected 1985/1987
AAATGTCTTTCAAGGCGTCCTGCATATCTGCAACGCTTTTCGGATGATACTGTTCGAGAATTTGCTTTGCGAGGTTCTCGCCCCGTGTGCTTTCTCTCTTTTTGCCATTTCGTTCATTCCTTTTTCCTTCCTTTCATTGTAACTCACTTTCCAAAAATTGAAAAAGTGTGCAAGCTATTTTTTAACTTACACACTTTATTTTACAAGCTCATCCAGGGCGGTAATCTTGAAGTCCTCAGGGTTCTACTCGGTCATAGTTCTATCTCAATCACTCAAATATATATTCATTTGGCTGCACAAATGCAATTAGTGAATAATAAGTTTGATAGTCATTTAGACACCTTGACTTAGACACCTTGATTTTTTAACACTCCAAAAAGAAAAGCACCGACTTCAAAAATCGGTGCTTATGGCTGGGCTGGCGGGATTCGAACCCACGGGTGACGGAGTCAAAGTCCGTTGCCTTACCGCTTGGCGACAGCCCAATATATAATTTTTGTGTAAAACGCTTATTCTAATCAGCCAGCTTAAAAAGTTGTTTGTGCAAACTACTGACAGTGTCTTTTACATTTATATAAGTAAAGCCGCAAAGGCATTGTACCTTGCGGCTTTATGGTGACCCATCGGAGATTCGAACTCCGGACACCTTGATTAAAAGTCAAGTGCTCTGCCAACTGAGCTAATGAGTCAAATGGGGTGGAATGACGGATTCGAACCGTCGGTCTCCAGTGCCACAAACTGGCGCGTTAACCAACTACGCTAATCCCACCATGTGGCGCGGCAAAAGGGACTCGAACCCCTGACCTACTGCTTAGAAGGCAGTTGCTCTATCCAGCTGAGCTATTGCCGCATACTTAACTTAAAAATTTGTTTTTCCCTTAAGTCAGCTTCATTATTATACATCAGCAAACTCCATTTGTCAACACTTTTTTTAATTTTTTATAATTATTTTCCTGTTTTAATTTGATGATGAAGTTAATGATATAGGCATTTTAACACATTGCAGATAATAATGTCAATATCACTTGGTATTAATATCGAAATGTTGTTATCAATTAAGTTATCTTAATCAGTCCCTTTATTATGAACCATTCTTTGCGCAAGTGCAATGTTTCTGTATTCGGGTTCGTGACTTACTTCTCTTATAAGTTTAATAAAAGGAGGAAGTTTGTAAGGCTGATCTTCTGACAGCAATTCTATCTCAAGCGTTGCTCTGTCATTCCAAAACGGATATACATCAAGTTCAAAATATTCGTCATCATACACTATGCAATATCTGTCCTTTGAAATAATACCCGTTATGCATTCTTTTCTTGAAAGATAATTATTGTATTCGGCTTGTGTCAAATAAGATTCTTTTTCTATCCTTTTCAAATCATTAATCTTGATTTTTACCGTTTTAATATATACTGCGTCTTTGCCGTAACCACGCTTCCGTATTCTGAACATTCCTTCCTCAGGAGTGTTTAAATATGCCTGAGTAATCGCAACCTTTCTGCAAGCAGTCATATTATTAAGATAATCAATATCAGGGTATTCTATCAAAAACTTACGCTCAATTTCAAGAGGTTCCGGAACACCGATGAACCCTAATACTTCTTTAAGCAAATCGAGCCTTTTATTAAAATCACTGTTATTTGGTATAACTCGCAGGTGTGATGTGCCTGTCCATATAGAAAGTAATTTTTCGTCAAGTTCCTTGGCGAGCTTTACATCTTCTTTTCTGACAGAATTGCAGTTCTTAATGTAAGTGTTTTCATCTGTACAAGCAACACTTTTTAAATGAAATACAGCATCATACGAATTTCTTAATACATCTTCATTTTTATTACTTATTGAAATATATTTTTTAAATTCGGCATCGGTAACATATGCTTTGCTGTCAAGCAATCCTCTGTCAAATAAAATTACAGCCTTTTCCCCATTGTATGCCTTAGCTTTCTCTTCGAGAGAATTTTCTTCTTTTAATTGAGTTTCAAAAAGTTGTTTATGGAACTCATATACACCAAGTTTTTGCGGAGTAATGCCGTTGCTCAATAAATTACTTGCAATTTCTTCTAATATAAAAACTTTTATATTTAACTTTTCAAGTTCATCTTTCAAAAAATTCAAAGCAGTTGTTTTACCGCCACATGGACCGCCAGTCAAAACTATTTTAATTACCTCTGCCATAAATTCACCTCATTTAATTTATTATAACCTTTGAAATATTTATTATTATTCTGTATTTGAAAAAAGGCGATTGCAAAATTAATCTGCAATCGCCTTTTTAATATTACTTACTTCGTTTTTTACCGAAAATTATTGTTCCTGCAAAACCTGCTGCACACAAACCTACAAGCACACCTAAGAAAGTGAGATTATCACCTGTTTTTAAGGTAATAGGCTCAACATACTGTTTTTTATAAACCGTTTTTTTCTGAACAACGGTTTTAACTGTAGGAGTCGGCTGTACAGTTGTCGGTTGCGGTTGTGGCTCTGTTTCTGCTATTTTGTCAAACAAATAAACATAAACAACATCTTCAATTCCGGATACAATTTCAGTCGGCTCAATGTCCCACTTGCCTTTTTCATAACCGTAATTTGCTGTCATACCTGTTGGAATATTGATTCTTGCAGTACCGTTGACATTCCACTTACCCTCTTTGTCAAGCAAAGTTACATAGTATGAAATATCATTTGCACTCTTATCTTCCCAAGTACCGTTTACTACTTTAAAGGTAATTTTCTTTTGATATTTATCGGGGATTCCGTCAGGTTTCTCTCCGTCGCCTATCTTATCTACTTCCCATATTGCTCTCAATTCATATTTTCTGTCAATTGAATCTGTAATTTGTTGGCTGTTGCTATAAGTGCTTTCACCGCACTTCCAGCCGTCAAATACATACTCATACTTAGTTGGTTTATTATCAATTGTTTTTACGAATTCACCCTCACGGTAAACAAATTTTGTATCGCCGTTGAGTGTACCACCATCAAGATTATAAACTACAGAGTAATATTTTATCTCTATGCTGTTATCATCACTGTCAACGGTAAGAACCGCATTATCAATCTGTTTATAATCATTACCGTCTTTTAAAAACACTTTATAATTGCCTTTAGCAAGTTCTGCAGTATAACCGTTATCACCGCTATGCAAGACAATGTAATCACTGTCAGACTTTACGACAACCTCGTACGGTTTACCGAATATGCTTTCGGTATCTGCTACAGTATCATCAAGTTTGAAAACCACACTTGATGTATAGCAGTCCTTTGTTGTGTCTTTTACATAGGCGTATGCAGTTTTAGTTGTATCGTTCTCGTCAATATAACTGCCCCGTACCTCTATGGTATATTCAGTAGAGGGAGTAAGACTGCTAAAAGTTATTTTGCCGTCAATCACTTCACCCTTAACACCCTCAAGATAGTATTCACATCTGTCATCAAGATTTGTAAGAGTGAGTGTTGTTGCAGTTGTGGAAGTGTTAGGTTTTTTAAATACTATTACGGTTGTAGTCGAACTGTTTTCCGAGTTTTTATGGAATTTGCAATTTCTCTTTTGAAGATTAATTTTAATTACACCTTCACCGGCTTTTAAACCTGTTATTGAGTAACCGCTTTCTGACTTGCTTAAACTTATGCAATTGCTGCCGGAAATTATTGTTCCCTGACTTACATAACAGGCAGGACATACAACATGAACAACCGAGCTTTGACCTAAGAGATTAAGAATATCAACGCTCTCACCCTCAAACACACCAAACACTGCGTTTGCCATATCTTTTGACAGGTCATAATTTTTGAAATCGTCATCATACGACGCTGTCGCAATGATATTTCCATCAGAATCCTTTACTGTTACGGAAATGCCGCCTTTTAATTTTTCAGCGTTAACAGATGCACCGTAAACTGCCGCATAAGCAAAGCCTTTGTGCGAATAGCTGCGGTTATAAGATCTGCCGCTCATATTATCAGATGCGAACAAGCCTTTATCCGAATTATAAATTTCAATTTCGCTTTTTGTGCCACGCACCACAGCCATATCGTGCTTGTCAAATACATACAGATAAGTGCCAAGCTTATTTTTCCATTCGTAAGTCAGCTCTTGGGGATTACCGTCGTAATTGCTTACTTTTGCCATTAAAAGCTCACTTGAACGAAGATCTTTACTGTCGCCCCTCATAAATCCGACAATTTCTACTGTCGGATTTGCACCGTCAAGCGCAAGTACGGCCGAGGGAACACCCACCGCACCCAAAATTGTTGCTGCCAATATAAAGCAGAAAACTCTCTGCAATGCTGACAACAACGTTTTTTTGTGTTTTTTTAACATTGCCATATATTACCTCCATGCAAATGATTATATGCAGAAGACAGGCAAATAATACACGGCAAAATAAAAAGGGAAAGCTAAACTTCCCCTTGTCCTAAAAAATTCCGTATTTAGTTTTTAATCGCTGCAATTTACTTCCGATTGGTTTTGTAAGCAGCAACAGGAATATTACATTTGAAACCATATAAACAACGGTAAACGGTGCTGCGGTTGTAATGCTTGCCACAAATCTTGCTATATTAAATGTGCCGTCAGCCCAGAGAGTTGTCCATACATCCATTATAAAAGAAAATACTATGCCCGATAGAGCGCCGTAAATAATAAGCAACACATTACTCTCAACAAGTTTTTTAGCAAGCAAGCCCGCCAAAAATCCGATAAGTCCCCACGCAAGCATTTGAAACGGAGTCCATGGTCCTTGTCCAAAATAGAAATTTGAAACCACAGCAGAAAAAGATCCTGTAATAAAACCTGCTTCACTGCCAAGATAAATAGCGGTAATAATTACAATTGCAGTAACGGGCTTAAAAAACGGAATGGGAGCAAATACAAACCTGCCCGCTACTGACAATGCCGTCATAACAGCTATTATAACAATTCGGCGTGCATCGTTTTTACCTTTTTCAAAAGAAATAAAAAACGGAATACAGGCAACCACCGACAAAACAAGCGATATAAAGGCATATTTGCGGTCGCCGAAGAAAAACACTCCGCAAAGTACAATAAGCGGCGCAACCACAAAAACACATAAGTATTTTATTATCTTTTTAGCAGTCATTTTACTCCTCCTTAACAGCGGAAATCAACTCTTCCGTTGTTATAATGCCGTCTTTTATACCTCGTGAAATTTTATTTGCAGAAGTCGTATAAAATCGTTTTCCGCAATAAAATTCGTGCGGTTCAAGTCTTTTTGAAAGAGTACCGTTAAAAAGCATTGCGCATACGGTGGAAACTTCAGCCGAAAAATCAAGGTCATGTGTAACAAGTAATATTGTAATTTGGTGGTCGGAAAGTTCTTTTAAAGTTTTTGCAAGTTCTGCTTTTGAAAAACTGTCACAACCCTTTGTCGGTTCGTCAAGCAATAATATTTTCGGTTCGAGAAGTAAAAGTTTTACAAAACCTGCACGCTGAATTTCACCTCCGCTAAGGTCATACGGATGGTGATTTAAAAGATGGTGTACATTAAACTTTTCTGACAATTTATTAATTTTTTCCAAATCCCCGCTCACGCTTTTAAAGTCATCAAGCAAGCTGTCTTTAACAAATAACAATTGTGGATTTTGAGGCATAGTAGCTGTTTTTTCATTTAGTTTCACCTTGCCTCTGTACGGCTTAAGCCTTGCTCCTATTACGGAAAGCAAAGTTGATTTTCCGCTGCCGTTTGCACCGACAACCGAAAAAATTTCCCCTCTGTTTACCGATAAATTAAGACCGAGGAGCACATCATCAGACTTTTTATCATATCTGAAATATACATTTTTAACCGATAATATTTCATCATCGGAATTATTATTCTGCAATGTATGTTCTGTAAAAGAATTATTTTTGCTATATTTAGCAAAAAGTTCTCTGCCTTCTTTGACCGTAACGGGGCATTGCGATTTACAATCCGTTGCGGAATAAAGCCGTGCAGGCACGGGCAAAGCGAGCATCATAGGATGATTTTTTGAAATTTTGCTAAGAGCGTTGCAAGTATCTTTAGGTGCGGTATCGGTAATTATTTTTCCTTGCTCCATAACAATAATTCTATCCGCAACGGGAAACAGTTTTTCAAGTCTGTGTTCGGTAATAATTACAGTGATACCCAAGTCTTTATTAAGTTTGTCAAGAATTGTAAAAAAGTTTTCTGCCGATACAGGGTCAAGCTGACTTGCGGGTTCGTCAAGAATTAATACATCAGGCTCGGCAACAGATGCCGCCGCAAGATTAAGAATTTGCATCTGACCGCCCGAAAGTGAGTTTGTCTTTTGTTCTATTATTTTTGAAAGTCCAAAGTAAGTAGCCGTTTCACTTATTTTAATATTTATTTCTTCACTCGACATTCCCATATTCTCAAGCGTAAAGGCAAGTTCATGGAGTACGGTATCGGTTACTGTTTGATTTTCGGGATTTTGCGAAACATAGCCAATTTTAAAAGCCGTATCTTCTTCACTGCATTTTTCAATATTTTCGGAACAGAAAAATATTTCTCCCGTTTTTGTGCCGTGAGGAGCTGCCTGCGGCTTTAAAAGTCTTAGCAGTGTTGTTTTTCCGCAGCCGGACTGACCGCAGATAACACAAAACTCTCCCCTTTTTACAGTGAAATTCACATTATCCAAAGCCTTTTCCTGCATCTGCGGATAAGTAAAACTTAAATTTTTGACAGAGAAAATTTCCATACAAGCTCCTCCTTTAACTCAATGATAAACGGCATAAATGACAGTACACCGAAAGCCGACATTCCGATTACGGATAATATTGTAATATCACACATCTCGATATGCGGATATATAAGAAAATCAAGTTGACCTGTCGCTAAAGCAAACAGCACTGTAGTCAACATTCCCAGAGAAAGTACAGTAAAAACCGTATCTGCTTTTGTAAAAGGAAAGCGGCAGTAAAAACTGCGCTTTTTAACTCCGTATCCTCTTGCGCTCATTGAATCGGCAGTTTGAACCGAACCCTCAAGCATTACGGAAACCGAAGCAGAAAATGCACCTATGTATTGTTTAAATTTATTTTTACCGCAAAAATCGGATTGAGCCGCCAATGTGCGCTTAAACACAAGAATAAATTTAGGCACAAAATGAAGTACCATTGAAAACAATAATGCAAGTCTTGGTAAAAATCTTCCAAAAATATATATAAGTTTTTCGGAATCAAACACGCTGTTGAATACCGAAAACCAAAGTATCACGCTCAAAAGCATCAGTCCGAGCACCGCACCGTAAACTATAGCCTCAAGCGTAATAGGAATATCATTTATAAATATAAGCGGTGTTACTCCCTTGTGTGAGAAAAGCGGATTGGTTATTGTTACAAGTAAAAAAATCAGCACATAACCAAAAAAGGATTTTAAAAATAATTTAAAACCCTTTTGTAATACAGAATAAGCCGCCGCTCCGAAAAGCGACAGCAGTAAAATTATATAATTCCATGTAAACATTGATACCAACAGCACAGATACAAAATATATAAGCTGAGCCAGCGGATTAAAGGAATTAAATCTTAGCATTATTCTTCTCCTGTAAATTCGTTTCCGATATCTGCACCCAAATCGCAGGTATATAAGAATTTAATTGTATCTCCGTCATGCAAATCATAAGAATTGCAGCCTACCGACGGAAAAACATCATTTACGCAGTATTCCCAACCCGAAAGCTGACCGCAAGAAAATTCATAAAGATTTGCGATACCCTCGATATAAATATCTGCGTCCGTTCCCTCGTATTCATATTGAATTTTATTCTGACGGCAGGCTTCACTAAGCGCATCATATGCGGTAGCATTTTCGTCAAGAGTAATCTTTGTAGGCTTGAGAATTACGCCGTCACTCGGAACATAGCTTTCAAGACCGCTTTCAAGCTGATCCATATTATTTAAAATGGTTGAGCAGTTGATTGAAAAAGTAACCTCCATTCCCTCTTTTTGAGATGAAGAGGAATAGTAGTCATCGGGAGTTTGAACCGAACAGCCGCATAGCACGGCAGTAATTATCAATACAAGTAATAAAAGTTTTAATTTCATTATTTGTCACCTTTTCTTTTGCCGAATAATCTGAACGGCTCACCGTCTTTTTTCAGCACTGTTAATCTTATAATTAAAAGCACAGCCGCTACTGCCACAAGTCCGATAAGAGAAACATAGAAAATAAAATTATTGTCGTCATCCGAATTTGCCGCCGCTACGGAATCCGGAGTAGATGCAAGCGTAAAAGGCTCGTAATTGTCATCTGCCAAAGCCATTACCTGATCATCATAATTTTCCGCATTATTGGATTCGGGATTTACAGTTGTTTCCTGCTGTCCTTCGTCAACTTGCGAATTATGTTTTTCTGTAATATCACCTGTATTTACAGAATTATTTTTATTGTTGCTGTCTATATTAACCTCAGAACTGTCTGTGTTTGAATTTTCAGTGTTCTGTCGGGAATTTTCGCTATTAGAATTATTTTTCTTTGTATCGTCAAATTCAAAAATCTCGGTATTGCCCTTTGACATATATTTATATAAATCAACAAGTGAGTTTAATGCCTGATAACACGCAATATTATTCGATTTTCCGTTTTCAATATGAGAAAAACCGCCGTCAGAATTTTTGAAAGTCATGAGATTGTCAACAAGAGTGTTGCCGTTTTTAATAAATCTTGAATCCGACTGCACATCTATATCGAGTGCAACAAGCGCAGAAATAACTTGGGAAACACTCTCGGAATTTACTGTGCCGAAAGAAGAATATCCGCCTTTTTCATTTTGTTTTTTTGACAAAACATTAAGTGCTCTGTCAATAGATTCTTTTACCGTACTGTCAGATTTATAAGGAGCAAGTGCCTGTAAGCACATTGCGGTAACATCGGTATCGGCAGACTTTCCCATAAGTGTAAAACCACCGTCCGAAAGCTGTAAGCCTATAATTTTTTTAATAAAATATTCTCTGTCATATTTTGCGTCACTCGGAACTTTTGCATTTGCACAGTCGAGTGACAGCAAGGCATAAACATATGCATTTATACCTTGCTTGTTCACATTTTCACTGTTATAAACTCCGTCACTGAGCAAATTTTTGCCGTTGATATTTTCAGGATTAAGTCCGCAGGCATAAAGTGCAAGTGAGGTACGCTGAAAATCTGTAGCTTTGCTTTTTGATTTATATAACTTTTCGGCAGATTTTATCATAGAACTTTGTACAGCAGTTACATCTGTACCGTATTTTGACAAAGAAATAATATACCACTGTGTTTCAGAATTATCTGTGGTTTCAGAAAGTTTTTGTACAAACGAAGCTGTATCGTCAGCCTTTAAAATTGCCGATTTATACGAGATAATTCCGTCTATAGTTTTTGAAATATCTTCTTTTGTGTAGTTTTCAGCCGCATTTACTGTTACCGATAAAGATAACATTACTGCGCATATAAGTAAAGCTGTCAGTTTTTTCAGCATAATTATCATTCCTTATTAGAATTATTCTGTTTCACCCGAAAGAATTGTCTGAAGTGCTGTAACATCATTTACATCAACTTTTCCGTCTTTGTTTACATCAGCAATTCTTACTTGTTCTTCGCTAATATTGTTATAATTGCTAAGGTATGTCTGAATAGCTGTAACATCGTTAATGTCTACATTACCGTCAAGGTTTACATCATTGACAATCTTTGTATCTACAAATACTGTGTAGTCATCTGCGTAACGAAGAACTGCAGGAGCACCGCTGTAACCGTACTTTTCTACCTGTAAGCTGTGGTCGCCGAATGTAAGCTGATCCTTATCAATTACAACTACACCGTTATAATCTGTTGTGTATTCTTTGCCGTCAAAATATACTGTCATATTATCAATCGGAAGAACAGCGTCACCGAATGTAGCCTTTGCTGTAAATGTAATTTTACCCTCGCTTGTAAGCAATGAAGTATCTGCAATCGGGAGGTAGCATGGATACTCACCGTAATAAAGAACTACTGTATCATTATTATTAAGTGTATAATCGCTTACTCCTACATTAGGAACTACGCTGTTTACAGCATAATACCAGCCGTCCCAGCCGCCGAATGAACCTGCTGCAATGCCGTTTACCTCTGAAATATAGCCTGCATCTGCACCTACTACTTCGATATTATCAGAAACTTCGTCTGCATATGAGATAAGCTGACCGACATTGCTGTCCTTTGCAATTTCAAATGTGTCTTTAAGGTAGCAAGCCTCCGGACCTTCAATTCTGAGATTTACATTAATTGTGTTTTCTCTTGCAATATTAACTGTAAAGTCGTCAGCATAACGAAGTACGGCAGGAGCACCGTTTGAATTTTTCTTTTCAACCTGAACACTGTGCTCACCTGATGTAAAATCAGCCTTGCTAAGTGAAATTGTACCGTTTTCATCTGTTGTATAAGTATGACCGTCAAAAGTAACTGTCATATCTGCAATAGCAACTGTGCTTACGGTCGGATTCCAGTCGCTGTCATATGTAGTTGACTCTGCATTAAAACTGATTTTTCCGTCACTGTTTAATGCCGAAGTGTCAATCTGCGGAAGAAGACAAGGAAAATCACCGTAATAAAGAACAACTGTATCATTGTCGCTAAGTGTGTAATCACCTACGCCAACATTTGGTGAAACTGAATTTACAATATACTGCCAGCCGTCCCAGCCGCCGAATTTGCCTGCTGTTTCGCCGTTTACATCTGTTATGTAATTATTTTCGGCGCCTGTTACCGTAACATCATCAGAAAGCTTGTCTGCATACTGAATTAAGTCAGCTGCCGTGCTACCCTGTGGAATTTCATAATTGTCATAAAGCACACAAGAATTCACACCCTCAATACGAAGTGAAACTGTAATGTCCTTTGTTTCTGCCGCAAATGCCGTAACTGCAGATGCAGAAACAAGCAAAGTAGCAAGTGAAGCAGAAATAAATTTTGCTGTTGTTTTCATAAACATTCTCCTTAAATAAAAAATAGCCCCTTAAAAGAGGCATAGCTATATAAAGGGTAATAATTTACCCAATAACTATTCTCCCACTGCCCAAGAAAGTTTTTCAAACTATGTTATGGCAGGTCTCCTGACTTACAGTCTGCATTAAAGCAGCCCAGGCGCCTTCTCGGTTTCCCAATGGCATGAGCCAAGGCTATAACTGTTTACAGTAATGGCGGTTGTGACGGACTTGCACCGTCTTCCCTATTAATTAAATGAATAAACCATAACAAATATTAAGTTCAAATTAAATTTTATAGCATAATCGTTGTTATGTCAAGTTAATGCCTGTCTTTTTCCTCTTTTGCCTTATTTTTCCGCTTTATCACAGATAAATACAGCACAAAACACAAAACACCGACAGCAAGTCCGCAAATAACTCCAACTATAAGCATAAATACAGTGTTATCTGAAAATTTGCCGTTTAATGAACCGAGTTCGTCAATACTGCTTTTTTCTGAATTTCCTGTACTTTCATTGCTTTCGGATTTATATTCCGTTGTATCCGATTTTTCATTATCATTTGATTTTTCACTGCCTTGTTTTGTAACACTTACCTTACCGCTTGAACATTGCGAAATTTCAACGCTTTCTGCCGAAGAATTAACACAGTCATAGGCTGTATATTGCAAATTACTCTGACCTTCGGCTGTTGCCTTAAATTCTAAATTAAGTATTACCGTGTCATTATCAATATTTTTGCCGTCTTTGCAAAGGTAAGATACATTTAATGTACTTCCGTTATCATAAGCATAAGCCAGACTGTCCGAATCGGTGCTGATTGAACGGTATTCTATTATATTTCTGTCATAAGTAAATTTTAATAATACGGCAGAAATTTTTTCGGACGATTTTGCCTTTACATCAACCTTAAAAATTCTGCCTTTATCACAATTTATATCTTCTGTTTTAAAAGCTACGCCGTTTGTATCGGCGGCAAAAACAGAAGCAGCGGAGAAAATTATGAAAAGAACCGTAAACATTAATAATACAAATCTTTTCATATTTTCTCCGCTCCTTTTTAAGCGTGTTCTGCTTTATTAAAATTTTTTTGTTCGGTATCTGACCTTTGTCCCTCTTTTTTGCTCTGCACATTGTAGGAAATGCGTGTAAGCATATTTTCACTCACAAACCGTTGAGCAACTTTTGCTACTTTCATTGTAAAGCCGGGAATAATAACCATTTTGCCTTTCATAGTTTTCTCAATCGCATACTTAGCTACAAAATCCGGCGAAAGTCCGTTAAGGCAAAACTTTACATCCGCAACATTATTAAAATTAGTATTCACAGGACCGGGACAAAGCACGGAAATTTTAACATTACTGCCCTGTCGCCTCAGTTCTTCGTGAACAGCCTCTGTAAGCCTTACAACATAATTTTTTGATGCATAATAACTTGAAAAAGTCGGACCCGCCAAAAAGCCCGCTGACGAGCCTACATTAAGAATGTAGCCTTTATTTTTCTTAACCATATCCTGCAAAAAGCATTTTGTCAGAATATGCACTGCACTTATATTTGTGTGAATTAAATCAAGCTCTTTTTTCAGCGGTACATCCAAAAATCTGCCATATGCGCCAAAGCCTGCATTATTGACGAGAAAATCTATATCCTCGTCTTTTAAATGCTCATACAAATCAATAGCGTCTTGTTCCCGTGACAAATCAATGGTGATTACTCTGACATTTACATTTTTAAGTTCAGCCTTAAGCTCTGTCAGCTTATCATAGTTTCTTGACGCAACTATCAAATCATACCCCATTGCAGCCAAGATTCTCGCAATTTCCTTACCAATCCCCGAACTTGCTCCTGTAATTAAAGCCTTCATATATTCACCTACTTTTATTTATTTTTTGACACCGATGGCACAAAGCCATGTAGTGCCGTCCTTTTTATGGGTTTCAATGTCTTCAAAGCCTGCCTTTGCAAGCATTTCCCGTATCTCCTCCTCTGTCACTGTTTTTATGCCTACCTTGTCCTCTACAGCCTTCCATTTATCAGGCTCTTCGGGAGTTTTCAGCATTTCAAATACAAGCATAATCCTGCCGTTTTGCTTTAACACTCTATAAATTTCTTTTAAATCATTAAGTTTGTCCGGCCAGAAGTAATAGGTTTCTACCGCAGTTACAACATCAAAGCTGCAATCCTCAAACGGCAAAGACGAAACCGAGGCAAGTACGATTTTAACCTTATTACAGAGAATGTTTTTTCTGTTCTGTGCCTTTGAATGTTTGATACAAAGCGCAGAATAATCTATTCCGTAAACCTTGCCGTTACCGATTCTCTCTGCTATTCGTGACACGGTAAGACAGCCGCCGCAGCCAACATCAAGCACACGATAATGTCTTTCAAAATTTATATGATCAAGCGCCCAACCGGTAAGCTCGTAATGTCCTTCATTCATGGAACTAATCATTTTTTTGCCCCAAAAGCCCTTCGGCTTCTTGGCATTTTCCAACAGCTTATGATATTTCACAAGAATCTTCCTTTCCGTAAAACACATATTAACTTTATCAAATATATTAATTTTGCTTTAAACTCATTATTGTGCTATCGATTATAACACATATTTATATATTTTACAATTACTTATTGATTTATTTTATTTGATTTTTGTTCATCAATAAGTTCCTGCACCAAATAATCGTCACTTATACAATGCATATCCGATATACCCATTTAGGTTTTATTGTCAAAAGCCAAAATCATATTTAATTTTACAATACTATGTTCTTTCCGTCCCATTCAACCGAAACCGCTTTATTATCATTTTCCAAATTAATTAATAATCCCTCATCAAGATTTTTTATGGAATGGTGAACGGACAGAAGGAATAGAAAGATAGCGAATCACGGTAACCGTAGCCGATTCGTTTAGCGACCTTGATCTTGTTGTTGAAGCCTTCGAGCTTGTCGGTGTCATCTGAGATATCGGCTACGCTTTTGGGATTGTACTGTTCAATAATTTGCTTTGCGAGGTTCTCGCCCGGTGCGCTTTCTCTCTTTTTTGCCATTTCGTTCATTCCTTTCTTTCATTGTAGCACACTTTTTCCAAAATGCAAAAAGTGTGCAAGCTATTTTTCTAACTTACACACTTTATTTTACAAGATCGCAAAAAACAATATGGCACATAACCGTTATCACTTTCGGTTATGTGCCTTTTGCGGTATAACAAATTTGTGAACAATACCACGATTGATTACAGTCCAAAACAAGGAAGATTTCAGTGCGCTAATTTCCAAAGTAAGTTCCGCCATGGAAGTTACTTTGGAGATTAACTATGTACTTTTCATTTAATTTTGCGGTAAATATGAATTGTATAATTCGTTTTATTGTGTTATTATGTAGTAAAATGGTGTGCAACATTGGTATTTTGAAAAAAATTATGTTGCTGAAATTAAACTTGAAATAACTGACGGGTGGCATATGGTTCGCAAAGTTGACAAAACAAAGCTTCTGACTGTTGTCGGGATAATTATATTTCTGTTCGGAGGTGCGGTGAGAATTTTTTCTCATCTTACTTCCTCGGCAGACAATTATATTGAAAATTTTGATGTTATTATCTTTTCGGGGCTTATTATAGGCTGGGGTGTGTCTGTTGAATATCGCATTGTTCAGAAGAATATACGAATCTGCCTTGTGATATCTGCGGCGCTTATGCTCTTGTGGATGGCTCTTCGTGCCATAAAATACAACAGCCCTGCCGACATCAACACATACGGACGGTATCTTTGGTATTCATATTACATAGCAATGGTGTTTTTGCCGCTTATGATGTTTTTTGCAATGCTGAATATCGGTAAGCCCGAAAATACAAATAACCGAAAATATTTTTTGATTATACCTGCCGCCGTTCTTGTGCTGCTTGTTATGACGAACGATTTTCATCAGCTTGCTTTTGTATTTGAACCCGATTTTCACAATTGGAACAAACAATACAGTTACGGGCCTGTTTACTATGTAATTGCAGTGTGGATTTTTATACTTGTACTTTCGTCAATTGTGCTTTCAATAAATCGATGCAGAATTTCCGCAACACGCAAAAAGCTGTGGATTCCGATTGTAATAATTCTTGTCGCAATAATTTACACACTCTGGAATAATCTGAATCACGGATATTCGGGACTTAGAATTTACAATGTTCCCGAGGTGTTCTGTTTTGCCTCAATTGCTTTATGGGAAAGCCTTATTCAGATAGGTCTTGTGCCGTCAAATACGGGTTACGGCGATTTTTTCAATGCGTCAAATCTTAACACTCTCATATTTGACAATGATGGCAATGTGAAATACCGCTCAAAAAACGCAACAAATGTTTCAAAAGATGTTGTTCTGCAAAACGGTAAAAGTGTTGTGATTGATGAAAATATAATTCTTAAAAAGCATAATATAAAAGGCGGTAAGGTAGTTTGGACGGAAGATATATCGGCAATTAACCGAATTAACAGAGAACTTTCTGAAGTAAAGGAGCAGATTTCGGAATACAATGTAATCTTAAAATCAGAGGCAGAGCTGAAAAAACGAAGAGCGGCAGTAACCGAACAGAACAAGCTCTATGACAGTATAACCGAATTTATCCGTCCTCAGCTTTGCGACCTTGAAAATATACTCAAAAATATTGAAAACAACAGGGGAGATATTTCGGTTAGTTATGCCGGTGCCTGTGTTGTTAATGTCTACATCAAGAGAATAAGCAATCTGCTCATTATGGCAAAAAGCAGAAAAATGCTGAATGCTTTTGAGCTTGAAAACAGTATCCGAGAACTTGCCGAGTACATTTCTGTTTACGGAATTTCGTGTTCGTTTTTCAGTAATGTTTCGGGAGAAATTTCAGCCGAAAAAACGATTGCACTTTTTAAATTCATCGGGATTTTTATAAGGCGTATAATGAACTGCACAGATGCGTTGCTGTTTAATTTAAAAGTCAATGAGAGATTTATTGATTTAAAAATCAATTGTGACTGCAAAAATGAAATGAAAATTCCCGATGATTTACTTGACGATATTACAAAACTCGGCGGAAATGTCACCACGGAATATGACGCCGACACGCTGTTTGTGTTTGTTCGTATGCAAAGCGGAGGTGATGACATATGACATCCATCCTTGAAATGCGTTCGTTTGTTTGTGTTATATTGATGAGTGTGCAATTTGTTGTTGCCTGTGCGGCAATATACAACGCAACGCAATCTTTTCTTTATAAAATCAGGTTGTGGAAACCGATTTCAGCGGTTATAATCGCAGTAATCTCTTTGACAATGTTTTTGGTAAGTACTCAGGTCTTGAGTAAAATATATTATGATAACCAAATTAATAAAATGGCTGAATTTTTTGGCAGAATGCCGTTTGCTCTGTCTGTTGCCATAACGGCTTATTGTGCTGTAATGTCTGTGTACATAACGGTAAGGCTTCATCATTGCAGGAATACCGATATTACCGCAATGTCAATTAAAGAAAGCTTTGACGGCTGCCGACAGGACTTTGCTATTTTGACGAAAACGGACTTGTTGTATTGAAAAATAACCTTATGGAAAGCATATGCCTTGAACTTACGGGTAAATCGCTTAATGTTGCAATGCCCTTCAGAGAGAAGATAAAAGAGGCTTCTCAATATGAAAATAACGGGGCATTTACAGTCAGATTAAAGGACGGCAGGGTTTTCAGCTTTTCGTTGTCGGAAGCGGAAATTTTTTCAAAACCGTATTTTCAGCTTGCGGCAACCGATATAACAGAGTTTACAAAGCTTACATCAACCTTGGAATATGAAATAGGCGAGTTAAAAAAGGTTAATGCTCATCTGAAAAAATACAATGAAATGGTCTGTGACCTGACAAGAGAAGAAGAAATTCTTCGCACAAAAGAGATAATTCATGACAGGCTCGGCAGTACGCTGATAACAACAAGAAGATATCTTGAAAACGGCACTCTGTCTGAAAATAACAGTAAATTACTTGAAATGTGGAAAAACAATATTTCTGTTCTGAATACCGCAGAGAATGATCGCAAAGACGAAAACTTTGCTAAGGATATTGAAAATGCCGCAAGGCTTGTCGGAATAACGCTTGAAACAGTCGGAAATCTTCCGACTGATAACAATGCAGTTGCACAGGTTCTGACTTTTGCAACAATGCAATGCCTTAACAATGCCGCAAGACACGCAAAAGCAGATAAAATGATTCTTGAAAGTCTTGACGACGGTGAAAAATATATTTTTAAATTTGCAAATAACGGCAGAAAACCGCCCCGAAAAATCAATGAGGGCGGCGGACTTTCTTCCGTAAGAAAAAAGGCGGAGCGAATCGGCGGAAGCATGAAAATATCGACTTCCGAATTTTTTGCTCTTGAAATCACAATACCGAAAAGCGAGGTGCTGCAGTATGACAAGAGTGCTGATAGTTGAAGATCAGTCAATGCCGAGAACTTTATTTGAAATGTATGTAAACCAAAGCGAAAACTATACGCTTGCGGGCTCAATAAGTAATGCCGATATGACGGATTATCATTGTGAAAATTCCGATGTTGACCTGATTTTAATGGATATATGCACATCAATGGGTGCAAACGGTCTTGAGGCGGCTGAAAGAATAAAAGCAAAGTTCCCGAAAATTAAGATAATCATTGTTACCTCAATGCCCGAATATTCCTATCTAAAGCGTGCCAAGGAAGCCAGAGTTGACAGCTTTTGGTACAAAGAGGTAAGTTCCGAACCTATTATTGAACTTATGGACAGAACAATGAACGGTGAGCGTGTGTTTCCCGACACAACACCGAAAATTAAATTCGGCAACGCAATGAGTACGGATTTTACCGAAAGGGAGCTTGAGGTTTTGCGTGAACTGACAAGCGGTGATACAAACACGGAAATTGCCAAAAGACTTTACATTGCTCCGGGTACTGTCAAGAACTATATACAGTATATGCTTGAAAAAACAGGCTTTAAGTCAAGAACAGAGCTTGCCGTAAAGGCAAGAGAGGCGGGACTTGTAATCCTTGACGATAGAATTAACGACAAATAAATACTTTTTTCTGAATATGTGACGTTTGGAACATATTTTTTTGCAGTTAAAACAGTATAATACAATTACAGGATATAACTGCTCAGACAGTGAATATCTTTTGTGCAAAATGCTCTCTTTGTCCGATTAATAATCAGGGACAAAGGTGCATAAAATTTATTATTTAATGACAGAATGAAAAACTATGGAGGCAAAAGGTTCAACTTTTCTTAAAGTAACGGGAAGCCTTATGATTGTATTTGGTGCTATTGCATTGATTGTGTCAATCATCGCCATTCCGGGAGTGGGCGAACAGCAGAAAGGGTTATTGGAGAATATCCAACAGCCATATTTTGCATAAGTCATTAACAAACGAATACCTTGCATCAGTGGGATATGATGACATATTCCACTGATACAAGGTACTGCACTCAAATTATTGAACCGCCGTGTACCGAACGGTACGCACGGTGGTGTGAGAGGACGGCTACTCAATTAATGGGTAGCCTCCTACTCGATTTTATGTTGTGGAATATGCCGTTTGGCACATTCATATTCTATCGCAAAATTGTACAATATAAGTGAAAGATATAGGTGAAAAGGGGTGATGTCCGTTGAAGAAAATTTTGCTCAGTGTTCAGAATTATTTGCTCAGTGAGGCTATTCAAAATGCCCTTGTAAAGAAGGGAAGATTTTGTATTGAAAATGTTTCACCGAATCAAGACGGGAAAATTCTCGATTTGTGCATTGCACAAAGAGTTGATGTTTTGCTTATGGATGTCACAAGACTTGTCGATTCAACTATTGAGAAACGGCTTGAGCTTTGTGGAAAAGTAAAGGAATATTTGCCAAACTGTAAAACGGCTCTGCTCTGTGACGAACAGGCATATCCCGACCTTGCCGACAGGGTTAAACAGGCAAAACAATTCGGAAAAATAAGCTCGTTTTTTTATTCATCCGTAACGGCAGATTATCTTGCCGCCGCACTTGACGCACTTTAATAAGGAGGTACTGTTTATGGGTATATTTGACAGCTTAAAAAATATGACAAATCAGACTGTAAAAAACAATGTTTCAAAGGCCGTTTCGGGAGCGGTAAACAATGCGATGCACAAAAGCAAAACATTTGTATTTGCCGATTATCCGAAAAATGCAGATGAACTCAAAAAAATGCCGGAGCTTGACTTTTCGTCACCTCTTTCAACAGCGGCATTTGCAATGCTTGTGTTGCTTGAATATGATGAAAGTCCGGAAAACACAATAGAAATGCTTAATGTATTAAAAGGACCTCAGCCGATGAACGGGATGGATATTCAGTTTTTGCGTGACAGAATCAAGGGCAGGGGATATATTCCTCGCTCGTATTTTGAGGGTTCATCCGTGAAGAACGATTATACACCGAATGTTCCGTATAAAATAACCGTTTCTGAGTATGCATATACCTATCAGAGTGAGGGTTATGCAAAGGTTCAGGTTCAGTCGTCGGGAGCAGACTCACCTCGTCCGATTGAGCTTCGCAGAAAGGGCAATCAATGGTTCTTGTGGCGCAATCTTGCACTCTCCGACATACGAACTCCCGCTTCGGATGATCCTTGGGCATAAAGGAGGGATTTTTATGAAAATCAAGAAAAAAGCAAAGCGTATTTCGAGTGTTGTTTTATGCTTTCTCATGCTGTTGACAACACTTCCTATAACAGCCGTAACCGTAAATGCGGCGGCTCAGGCTTATATCAAATATATCGACACCGAGGTTTACATAGGAGATGTCCTTAACATTATCGTGGGAGTAAACGGCGGCAGTACAGACGAAACCTTTACCTATCAATGGCAGGCAAAGTATCCGAGCCTAAGCTGGGTTAACCTCTCCGATAAAACCGACAGACCCAACTCGAAATTTTCGGGTGTTTTTACAGACCATCTTAAATTTCAGACCTACGCAGAACTTGTAGGACCTGACTCAGGGTGGAAAGATGTTGTCTTTAGATGTAAAGTAACGGGTTCAAAGAGCGGTACTTTTTATTCGGGAAAATGTAACTTTCCGGGACTTCTTGAGAAGACAGAAATTCCTATAATTGGATTTTTAGGCTTGGAGAAACCTGAACAGCGGAAAATCCCCTCAACTACGGCAACTCCGATAAACAGCACTTACTACAGTTTTGATTATATTGAGTGGTATGAGTACAAAAACAACAAAGTTAGCAGAAAGCTCAACGACGGAGAAGCTTTTGACAGCGGTATGTATTGTTGTCAGCTATACTTTAATATGAACAGAGGATATGCGGTTGCCAAGAACGCAGTATGTGGCTTGTACAACGACGACGGTCAGGCGACAATTCTTCAGGATGAAACCACAGGTCAATATTATATTTGGGCATATTACGTTGTTGCAGATAAATCGCCATCATTTACACATCAGTCCACTGAGGCAGAAATTATGAAAGGCAAAGAAAAAACTATATCGGTTACTGCCAACAATGCCGCAAGCTATCAGTGGCAGATGAAAGTAAGGAGAAGAACAAGCACCGGTATAGCAAGATATGTGTGGCGAAACATAGATGACGACTCATCCACATCAAGCAAATTTTCCTTCAAGGGTACAAAAACAAATGCTTTGAGCATCAGACCGAATACGGATTTTGATGAAACTCAGTTCAGGTGTGCTGTCACGGGTGAAAACGGTGATGTCATTTACAGTGTATCGGTTAAAGTGACGCAAGAGGTTAAGGCCAAAATTATAATGAACTTCAAAACAGGCGGCTCACCGAAGGACACTATTACTGTTAAGATGGATAAATACACTTTTGACGGCGTTTATAAGGGCAGCTTTGAACATGAAATGGAAAACAGTAATGCAGAACCTTTATATTTGTATTATGAAACATTCCCAGGCAAATATGTCATTACTGTAAGCAAACCGCAGTGTGTTACAAGGGTGTATGAGATATATCTGTATAAAGACGATGTTAGTTTTGATGTAAACATTACAGTTCCGTATGATGTCAATATGGACGGTGTGGTTAATGTTATTGACGCAACCTTGCTTCAAATATACATTGCCGGACTTAAAGAAGTTGATGATTACACTTGCAAAATTGCAGACACAAACGGTGATGGCACAATATCAATTGTTGACGTTACAAATATTCAGAATAAAATCGTGAATCTTTTGTAAAGGAGAAAGTTTATGGGACTATTTGAAAAGAAATATTGTGACCTTTGCGGTGACAAGGTAAACGCCCTCACAAGGCAAAAGCTTTCAGACGGTTATCTTTGCAGCGACTGTAAGCACAAGCTCAGTTCGCTTTCATCAGGCTGGAAAAACAGAACATTAGCAGATGTTAAAACTCATCTTGAACAGCGTGAACAGAACAGACAGAAATATTCGGCATTTGTTCAGTCGGCAAGTGCCGGTACAAATGAAAAGCTTGTTGTAGATTTTAATAACAGGAAATTCTATTTTACAATAGGCAGAGATTTCAAAAACAGTAATCCTGAAATTTTTGATTTTTCACAGCTGCAGGACTTTTGGCTTGAGCTTGGATATACAACACTGCAGGATTCCGACCGTGATGGAATTCCTGATGAGTATGACCGTTATGATAACCGTCAGGGCAGGAACAGCGGTTTTGGCAGTCAGTTTGATACAACAAACTCATTTTCGGGGCAAAACGGTATGCTTGATGTTCCGCTTGCACTTCAGCCGTATGTTCGTAATACAAACACATCGTCATCGCCGCAAAGAATATCTTCTTTAAAAGCAAAATTCATCGTAAATCATCCGTTCATAACCGATATATCAATGTATGTTGATTCGTCAATCGGTACTGTAAGAAATGAGCTTATGAGAGCGTTTGATGACGGAATGCAGTTGATGAGACTGTGTGAACAAATAAAAAACGGTATGCAGAACAATATGGGATATCAGCAAAGCGGAATGCCCATGCAGAACAATATGGGATATCAGCAGAACGGAATGCCTATGCAGAGCAACACAGTAAATCAGCAAGTTTCACAGCCGTTTACTCCGCAAAATGCTGCGGCAATTGCTTGCTCGGCTTGCGGATATAAGCCTGACGGCAATCCGCCGAAATTCTGCCCGTTCTGCGGGGCTGCCATGACATAACCGATATGACTTTATGGTCGTTATTTCATAATATTTCCAAACGAAAAATGCGTGTAAAAAAAGAAATTGTATCCGTGAACTATTCAAAAAATCATTCAAATTTTGATTACTGCTGTTCTTTTTATGTGCGAAAAAAATGTGTAAATTTCCTTTTTGACGCTATCTGCAAATGCGGTTATATCGCTTTTGAAAATGTTTTGATCGACGAAACGGATATGAGACTGCTGTGTGACGCCGCCGAAGACGCATTGGAAATCCTGAAAAAATATAATCCTAAAAACAAAGGACTGATAGTCGATGACGCCACGGTTACAATCGTTGAAATCATATTTTCCGACAAAAACAGTATATCGGTCAGTATGACGGAACAAACCTTGGATTCACTCGAAAAAGCGTTCTTTGCCCTTGCTGAAAAATATTACAAAGATGTTTAATCTTTAAAAATAATTGAAAAGCAACCCGATGAAAACAACTCCCACGGTAAAATAATCGTGGGGTTGTTTTTTGCTGTAACAGAAAATGAGTGCATTTCTCCCTCATCACGGAAAAATGTGGGATAATCAAAAATAAATATTGAAAAAGAGCATAGGAAGCTCCAGAATTGTAGTTGACAAGACAAACA
>OHLM01000266.1_pt1 | contig 20885 bp, 26 predicted proteins | sample 1569101 | NCBI WGS metagenome assembly OHLM01 (sample SAMEA3879558, study PRJEB24766) | human gut metagenome | biome: human-associated habitat; feature: feces | place: USA | collected 1985/1987
CCTGATATATCAGTTCCCTTAAAATTCGTATCATTTTTTCATCAATCATACGAATTCCATTTATTTCTACAACTGGAACGGTTGAAACTGTTTCCCAGCCTAAATCAGCTTGATCGGTTTTTAAGATGGTATATTTTTCAATAACTTTATTTTTTGTATGTGGCATTATTTCAGCATACTTCTTATTTTTCTTATAATAAAACACTTTTTTTTCACACCCTTTCATTTCTCATGTTTGTTTTTAAAATATTCTTTTAAAAACAAATGCAATATATAACAACGATATCTTTATTTTTTCTAATAAAGATGTCTCAAAATAATAATGTGGCAGATTGTCATAATTATTAAATGTAGGAATTTGATGTTCTTCTTTTTCTTCTTTTGGGACTGGTTCATTTTCAACTTGTTCATCTGGCTTTTCACGTTTCCTTTGTAATTCTAATTCTTTTGCTTTCCTTTCACGCTCTTCGTTCTCTTTTTGCCAAAATGCCGTTTCTATATGATAAGTTTGAATTACAAAATTATCATTACCTAAATGCTGTTTTTCTATTTTTTTAGCATTTCATCATAATTTTTTTGTCCATACTCTTTATAAGAATCTACCATTCTTAATGCTGTCTCTAGTACAGATATTTCTTTATTAAAATATTTTTTTCTTACATCATCTACTTTTAATAACTAGTGCTAGTATAAATTTAGTACCAGTTAAATAGAAATAATGTCTAAAAAAATGAATTGAAAAATTTTGAAAAGAATACTAATCTAAAATAAGAAAAAGAGGTACTAAATATGGCAAGGAAAAAAGTGATAGATAAACAATTTAAATTGGATGCAGTTCAATATAGAAAAGATCATCCTGAATTAACTTTTGAACAAGTAGCTAAAAACTTGGGAATTTCCAACAGCTCAATTCATAGATGGTGTAAACAGTTTAGTGACACAAAAGTCAAAAATGAAAGTAAAGATGAAAATAGAGATTTATTTAGAGGATCAGGAAACTTTTCGAGTGATGACGCAAAAGAACTTGCTCGTTTAAAAAAAGAAAACAGAGATCTGAAAGATGCCGTTGAAATATTAAAAAAAGCTATGAGCATAGTAAGCAGCCAGTAAACGTACTTTATGAGGCAATCAAAGAATACATAGAAGAGACTGCTGGTATTAAAAGTGTTTCTTTAAGAGCTGTAACTCAAATACTTGGTGTTTCAGGTTTTGTTTATTTGACAAGTGTAATGGACCTGTTTTCAAGGAAAATAGTATCATGGGTACTTACAAAAGATATGACAGCAGAATCAGTGCTTGAAGCAATAAAAATAGCACAGGAGCGAAGAAACATTGAAAAACCAGTAATAATACATAGTGATAGAGGAATACAGTTTACAAGTGAATTATATAAAGAAATAACAGAAAAAATGAAACGAAGCTATTCAAAAAAAGCATGTCCATGGGACAATGCATGTATAGAATCGTTTCACTCATTAATAAAGAGGGAGTGGTTAAACCAGTACAAAATCCAAAATTATGATGATACATATAAGCTGATATTTGAATATATAGAGACATTTTATAATACAGTGAGAACGCATAGTCACTGTAATTATCAAAGTCCAAATCAGTATGAAAGAAGTTATGCAAAAAAACAGTTAAGCTAGAGGGAGTGTAATATAAAGTGTGTAAATAGATAAACTACTGCACACTTTTTTAAATATTGATACAATAAAAGAAAAAGGAGATACATATTTATGGCGAAAATAAAAAGAGATCCTAAAGCTGTTGCTTTAGCACAAGAAATAGTAGATCATTATAATCCTGAATCGGTAGAAGATATGGATGAAGCACTAAAAGAAATATTTGGTCCTTTATTCGAAAGTATGCTTCAAGGAGAATTGAACAATCACTTAGGATATAGTCCTCATTCTAAAGAATCTAAAAGTACAACCAATCGAAGAAATGGTTATGGTAATAAATCATTGATAACTACTAGAGGTGAAATTGATATCGAGGTTCCTAGAGATAGAGATGCAACATTTGAACCTAAGTTAATTCCTAAACGTTCTAGAGATGTATCTGCGATAGAAAACAAAGTACTTGCTATGTACGCTAGAGGAATGTCCCAACGAGATATTTCCAATACCATTGATGATATATATGGGTTTTCAATCTCTGCAGATACCATCTCTGATATAACGGATTCTATTCTACCAGAACTAGAAAACTGGCAGACTAGGCCATTAGAGAAGTGTTATGCATTTATGTTTGTAGATTGTATGTACGTAACTATTAGGAGCGATTATGAGACTAAAGAATACGCAGTATATACAATTCTTGGTTACAATTTAAAGGGGCATAAGGAGGTGTTAGGATTATGGTTAAATGAAAGCGAGAGTAAACATAAGTGGATGCAGATATTTGATGAGATTAAATCTAGAGGAGTGGAAGATGTATTCTTTATTTCTATGGATGGAGTATCTGGTTTAGAACAGGGAGCTAAATCGATATTTCCAAATGTAGTGGTACAAAGATGTATTGTTCATTTAATAAGAAATTCTATTAAATATGTACCAAGTAAAGATTATAAAGTATTTACGAGTTCATTGAAAAAAGTATATGGTGCTCCTACATTAAAAGCCTGTAAAAGTGCCTTTGAATCCTTTCGACAGCAGTGGTCACAATATCCAGGGGCAGTAGATGTTTGGGTTAGAAACTTCAACCATGTGGAACAGTTATTTGATTATGGCGCAGCTATTAGAAAGATTATGTATACGACTAATGCAGTAGAGGCTATTCATTCCAGTTTTAGAAAAGTGACAAAAAAAGGCGCTTTCCCAAATGAAAACGCACTTCTTAAATTACTGTATTTACGAGTGAAGGAACTTGATCAAAAGTGGGTATCAGGTCATGTGCCTAATTGGTCAATGGTCATGAACCAACTTCTGATCAATGATAAGTTCACCGAAAGAGTTAATAAATATTTGATTTATTAAAAGAACTTACACAGTTTTCTTGACACTCCCAAGCTAGATGAAATATTTCAGTTTAACTGGTACTTTTTCTTGACGTAGTACCAAACTTTAAATAATCTTTTACAGATTTATCAGCGACTCCCATTTCTTTTGCTATCCATTCATTTTCACGACCACTTGCAATTTTCTTTTTCTTAAGTTCTGGAAAGATTTTATGATAAAGTTCAACTTCTAGAATCTTATCATTCAATGTTCTTTCATATGTGTTTATATTGTCTCTCATGAGCTGTAAAGTGAACATTGGATCAATTTCTTTTTTATCATCTTCTATCTCATAATCAAGAATGTAGCATTCAATTTTATCATAATCGCTATCGTATTTTTTATTCAAAAATTGATATGCTTTGTATCGCTTATTACCTTTTTGAATTAAATATTTATCTTTGTATTTCACAACGTGAATAGGATTGTTTAAACCGTCCTCATAAATAGAACTTGCTAAACGTTCAATAAATTCTTGTGATGGTCTACTTGGGTTTAATTCAAACACTTGTAATTTTTCCAACGGTATTTTTACAATCTTTCTTGTTGTTAGTTCATTTGTTTGAGTATCTTCAACAATTGCCAAATCACTTTCTTTATCAAATACTTCACTTTCTGTTTTTTTATGATCTTCATTTTCTTTCTCCTCAAATTGAATTTCATTTACACCTTGCTCGATTAAATAATCTTTAAAGACTTGGTCTTGTTGCTTTTCTGTTTGATACTCATTTGTATCTAATTTTAATGAATAACGTTTTCTTAATCTTTTACCGTTTTTATCAAAACCCCGTGAAATTCTTGTACTTAACGTTACTGTATCATTTTTTATTTTTCTTTCTATCTTACACATTTTTCTTTTTCCTCCATGTCATATAAGTATTTTAAAATAACCATTTTCAAATTATTAATATCTCTTTGCAAAACCCCTAAAGCACCACCAATAACAGATGTTTCATTAATGCTTTCAATAACAATATTTAGTAAATCGTTATCATCATTTAGAATTAAAGCGACTTCATCTAAAAACTCTTGTCTATCTACAGTTGGATCATCATTCAAAATTTTTTCAATGTTTTCCATATATTTTCACCCTCCTCTTTAAATCACTGACAATCAATTTTGTTAAATAACAAACAATAACAATAATTAGAATTAAAACTAACAAAGAAACAAGATAAGAAACACTTTTGATAAAAACACTATAAATTGCATATAATATTATTTTTAAAATCTCAATCAAGATTATCATTTTTTTTCTTTCTCCTTTAATTCTTCTTTGACTAACACAATAAAATCTTCTAGGTCAATTTTTCTTTTCCTTTTGTTTTCATATTCCTTTTTGGCTTTATTATAGATTTGTTCATACATTGGCAATTCATTACTAATTTTTTCTAATTCTTTTTCACATTTCTGCATTTCTTTTAATATATCGCCCTTATATTGAAAATATCTTACATTACCCTTTAATTTTGTTTTCATACTTTATCCTCCTCATTAGCTCCATACAAAGTAAATTGAGCGACTTTTTCGAGTTCGTCATTAACATGATTAAATTCAGCAATTGCACCACCTAAACAAGTATGCATTTGAGTTTCAAACTTGCAATGTGAACACTCTAACCAACTCTCAATACTTTCATAAACTATCATTTTATAACCACAGAATGGACATATATATTCTTTCTTTTTGTTATCTTGACTCATACTTTTTTTAGCCTACCTTTCAATCAAATATAAATTCACAATTTTTTTATATAACTTTGAATATTTTTCACATTCTTCCAATACTGTTTCATAAAGTTCTTTTGCATTCTTTAATGTTTCATCTTCTTTGTAGTGTGTTTCTTCTAGTTTATTTAACGTTACTTTCAATGATTCTAAAGAACATTGCAACTCAAGAATTTTGGCATGAATCAACGAACTGCATTCCAGTAAATCATCTTTTGTTAAATCTTTATTTTCCATATTTCATCTTCTTTCTTTGGTCTTACGTGGTATTTCTACCACGTTTGACCCAATTTTTTATAAAATTTCAACTTCACAATGGTATGAACTTAAATCAAACTTGCTTTCATCTATAGCATACATTATTGATTGATAATCAATGCTATTACTTTCGCATATTAAATATGCCTCAAATTCTTTAGGTGTCATATCTTCGATTAACTCACTGGCAAACCATTTTGCTTTGACTTTAGATGAAGTTGATACTGTTAAACCAAATAATGGTTTAAACTCGCAACCTCTTTTCTTAAACCCAAAATATACAGCATAATTTTTCATATTTTTATATCCTCCATCTTATTTATAACCAACACCTTTTTTTAGGTGTTTCGTCTTAATTTTCAAAGACTCATCAGGGCTATTCTTAATAGATTGATTTCACAACGACTAAACAGTCTAATAAATTTTCTTTATCTAAATCTGTTACCACAAATTCAACTACATCTTTTTCATCAACTCCAATTGCACCACTTTCAATAATTTCTTCTAAATCTTCATCACCTTTTACTAATTCTCCTAGATAATATTTGTTACCGATTTTTATCTCTTCTCTTTCTAATGTTTTGATATATTTTCTTGTTAATAGCATTTTATATGTTCCTTTCTTTTAATTGATTTATTAATAATTTAAGATCATCTGTATTTTTAACTCTCCAGCCGTCCTTGATAGATTGTTCTATCATATTCAATGCCATTTCTTCGGTATAAGCTGTGAGAGTTGTTTTTTCTTTTGTTACTGGGTTCCTTAATTGAATTTTATATTCCATATTATTTTTACCTCCTTTTAAGATAGGCTCATTTAAGGCTGAGCCTTGACCTTTTTATTAACCTTTTGAATATTTAAAATAGTCAAAATGAATTAGTAATAAGGGTTTCTAGAAATATCATTCAAATTGTCTTTATCCCAATACTGATTAAACCATTCTTGGCTATTTTTATATTTTTTTGCTTTTGAGTTGCTAGCGTTTGAACATCCAATTATGAATGCTTTGTCAATTGTTTCTAAGTCAACATTTAATAAATTACTGTAACAAACGCACATAATATCATTGTTTCTAGATGGTTTATGTACAAATGATATATCCCATCTGCCAAAATAGTTCTTTCGAATATATAAAACGTAATCATCATTTAAAATGTAACCATAATTATTTTCTTTGTGGATATATGTTTTATATCCATCTCTTTCTGCAACTTTTAAAATTTCAATAAATTCTACCATCTCTTCTTGTTCTATTGTTAGGTTCATAATAATTCCTCCGTTTTTTTTATTTTGGTATCTCTGTACCTTTGACACTCTTATTATATAACGTTTTTCGTTATATGTCAACGCAATTATAACTTTTATCGTTATTTAATTAATTTATAGCGTTATATTTATAACGGATTAAATTATTGTGTTTGATTTTAAACAAATTTTAGTGTATTATTATTTGTGAGGTGAGATAATATTGAAAAAAACAAAAAACAAAGAAATTAAAGATTTTATGCAATTAAGAAAATTAGATAATCAAGATATGGCGCTCTTTTATGATATGCCCTATAATTCTTTTACTAACAAACTTAATCAACGTGACTTTAAATTAAATGAAATTTTAAAACTTGTAGAAAGCCAACACTGCAAACTCGTTATTTTAAACGAGGAAAATATTCCTATAATCACTTTTAAATTAGATGAAGAAAACAATGACTAAACTTAATAGCCATTGTTTTTTTTATTAGCTTATAATGCTTATTTCACTTTCATCATCATCTTTTTGGATCAGTTTCATGTAACTGATGTTTCCAACTCTTTCAACAAAATATTCGGTACTAAATTGCACTTCATTTCTCGTATCGCTTAAAAATTTAAAAATCAAATCTTCATTCATAGAAATTTCTTCTGTTGGTTTCTTTAATTTCTTACTTGGGAAATATGATTTCTTACCTTTCACACACAACGTATCATCTTTGCTTAAGTAATTCACAAGATAACCAGATATGTCTGTATAGTCTTGAATCTTTCTTATATCTACAATGCCATGCTTCCAAACTTTATCTTGTAAAACTTTTTGAGGAATGTAAGGACAGTTGAATAACAATACGTGAAAGTGAATATCCTTTGTTGCTTTGCTTGGGTCTTCCAATCTGTCACCGTTCTGTATTTCCATAACAGCGATATACTGAATTTTATCACCGTAATTGTAGCGAAGATTTTTTATAAACGACTTAAACATTCTTAAAGCCTTTGCTCGGCTTTTTAATTTCGGACATGTAAGAGTCAAAAATTTATCTTGTTCTTCATACTGTCCTAAGTTGCTGTTTATTACACGTCTTAGTCGTTTCTGCGTTCGACGTAAATTGTTATCAAGTTTTTGAACAGGCGCAAATTCTTCAACCACATCTTTCATCTCCTCTTCTTTTTTATCTTTCTTTTCATTTTCTGTAATATCCCAGTCGTTGATGATTTTCATTAAATCATTTGTTTCTTTTGTCTTTCTTTTAAAATTCTTGTCTTTATAAATATAAAGCTCAATATGTTTTCCACTCTTTACAGCTTTATAACAATATTCTTCACAGCTACCCTTATTCTCTGTTTTGTGTCTTAAGTTGCACATTAATAAATAGAAGTAAAGATAGGCTCGCTACGCTCCCCTATCTTTGTGCAACGCTCCGCGTCTTTCTTTTGCTTACACCTTTGGTGTGCAAAAGACGCTTTGCGTTTCAAATAAAACGAGCAAACAGCCTTGTTTGCTCTCTTTTTGTACTTCTTAATAACATTTAGAATAAAGGCATTAAATTTTATAACTTGACAATTCAAAAAACAACTTCCTTTCTTTTATAAATCATTCTTTTCAATCAGACAAAGAAAAATATTTATGCAATATCACACTTTCTAATTACAGTTGCAGCATAAACAATAAATAGAATTTGGGGGACACAATCATTTTTAGACGTTTTTTATTTCATAAAAAAAACAGATATTTTATGCCCCCTCATTCCCCCAAGTCATAAAATATCACGTCTAAAAAATGATTTATTATAAAACTTTTCATTCACTTTTTGATATTTGATCCATATAGTAATCAACTTTGTTTTTTAGTTTACTTACTTCATCATAACAATTATATGCCTCTTCACAATCTTTGTTGTCCGAACCAGTAAACATAAATTCATCATGCAAATCTTCAATATCCAACGCAAATCCTGCCCCTCTATCATTCAAACAGTCATTTATCAAAAACAATTCATATATACTAAATTCGCATAGAATGCTACCTTTTCTTATACTTATTTTCTTTAATATTTTCAATAATATACAGAGAGTAGCCATACATACTATTAGTATCATTACCAAAATTACATAATCATATCTCATTTTTTCTCCTCTTATATTTTTTCACAACTTCTTGTTATAGTCTTAAAATATGGTATTCTTACTATGCCTAAATCAGTGCCGAGCATATACCAAGCCCACCCTTTTTCATCAAAACTTTGCACGTCATTTTCGAACATCATTTTATAGTTGGCTTTTGATGCTTTGCCTAATACAGCTCTAAACATAAAATTATCTCTCATGTCTCCGCTTATATATTTGGCATCTGCTCTTTGCATCGTAACAATTAATATATAACCACATGCTCGCCCTAATAAAATGATATCTGATATATCATGATCAAAAATTTCCTTTTCTTTCTTATTCAGCTGTTTACATATTGTTAAATATTCATCAATCAATAAAAAAACTGGTCTATAATTTTCATCTTCTATATATGAAGATATTCCTTTTTCAGCCATTTCTTCATATCTTTTGTGCATTTTTTCGCAGAAACTACGAACAAGATTCATTATATTTTCTTTATCAGCGGTATCATTCGCAACATAATATTTAAACATACCTTTAACAAGAGCATAATCTATGCACTTTCCATCAATGCACCACACCTCATGATTTGCTGAAAATAACCCACTTAGCAAATAACGCATAAAAACACTTTTCCCCTGTCCTGTTTCACCAGTACACAAAAGATGAGGATATTCAACCCAATCCCATTTTTTTAAACCATATACACTCGTTCCAAAAGAAACACTTATATTATCACTTTCAAAATCATTAAGAGGCTCAAAATCTAAATATATAGTAAAATAACAGTACCCCTTATAAAAACGTATACCACTACATTTTTGACCTGTGTGAGCCTGTACACTGTCCTTGAATTGTATATACTGGTTTTCATTTGATTTCTTAATAAAACGACATCTTATCTTTATATAATTGTCATTACACGCGTAATAAGCCTTAAAGGTTGTTCTTGACTGAGAATCTTTTTCCTGATAATTGTTAACTTCTATTCTCACTTCATTGATTATACGCAACAGTTCTTTGAATTTGTCATAATCTTCTTTCAAGACAATACATCTTATTTTCTTAAAAATAATCATTGGTACTTTCATGAAATAAAAAAAGACTGTTGCAAAATCAATATATCTTACTCTATGAAATTTCATAATTCATTACTCCTTTAGCTCATCAGGCAATTCAACATTCTGATTATTGCCTCTATCGTCATGTTCGGCGTTTTCATTCTGATTGTCTGTTTGCAAACTTCCGTTTGAAAACGTAGAAGATGAATGACCTGTTGATACTCCTTTTAATGATTCAACAAAATCATATTTCCCTATCAGCTCATTAACAATATCTTTATACAATACAATTTTGTCTTTATCAGTTTCAACATCACGATAATTTGCAAATCTGACAATAACATCATTCAAGAATTTGGCATACGTTTTATCACTCTCCTTGTCAGAAGAATAAAGCAAAAAATTGCTTTTGTACTTATCTAATTCAACTGGTGCCGAAATATCACTATAATTTTCTATAACCTCCAATAACAATGTATCTTCTTTTAAAGTTAAATCTTCTTTAATCAAATCAATTACCGACTTTTCAACTGTAAACAATGGCAACCATGCCGAGCTTGAAAGTATTAAAACGGAACCGATAAAAAAGGTTACAAACACTAACTTAATCTCTTTTGCTTTCTTCATTATTTTCCTCCTGTTCTTTATTTTCGTTGTTATCAATCTGTCTATATTCCCCTTGTTTAGGGAAATCAAACCAATCACGCGGATTAACCAAAATTTTATTTTCTCCATCTTGTATATGCATTTCAAAATGAAGATGAATACCTGTGGAATTTCCTGTCGTGCCCTGAATACCTAAGACATCACCTTTTTTAACATTATCATTCATATTAAAATTAGGCTTTAATGCCATATGCATATATCTTACATACAAACCTGTCACTTCATCAAAAACCTCTAATGAATTACCTGCACCACTCCCACTTGATGCTTCTGTGACATTTACCACAACACCATCAAAAACACTCACAATATCAACCGCTTTTGTTCCATCTTTTTTAAATGCCACCAAATCTATGCCCTGATGATAAACAATCCCCTGACCTGTCGGATTGCTACGACTTCCAAAATCACTTGTACATGTGTAATAATCAGCTAAAAATGGCAAATCACGGAATAAATAACCTGAATCATTTGAACCGTCACTGCCACCACCAATAGAAACAGCACCTATAACAGAAGACATAATCACAATTAAACCTATTACAGCAATAAAAGGTATCGCAATGACAACACCAATTATTATAAATATTTTAGCTTTCATAAATCATCAGCTGTTCTTTTGAAATATCATGATGAAATCTTATTGACGTTACACCCTTTATATCCAATACCATATCACCCTCTTTAAAACGTGGTATATCCTGTAAATAAGAATATGGTATGTGGGGATAACTTTGTCTTATCATTGGAACTAAATTTCCGTCCATTCCCATAAAAAAACGATACGTTGACTGTTCAAGAATAGCCTGTATAACATGTGATTTTGCTGAACCATCATTATAAATAACATCTCTAATACTCTGTGTTGCAAAAATCTGTCTACAAAAATACTTTCTATCTTCTCGAGATACATCTTCAATAAACTTCAAATGATCCATAGCTACAGATGAGGAAACGAAATTTTTTGCCTCATCATAAACAAGCACCAAAAAAATATGGTTTCCATTCGCATCTACATTTGTCTTGTTTTTCATCATTTCATTCCACATCAGATTATTAATTAAAAACATTTCTGCAGATGCAATTTCATCAGGATCACGTTTTATAGAAGAAAGATCAAATACAACAAACTGTTCATTTTGTACATTAAAATTTGTCTGAACATTAAATATACTTCCATAAATTAACGGATCAATAAATTCATCTAATTCACTCACAATTGTTTCTAAATCTTCCAATTCACTTTTTGCAAAAATAGATTTTTTACCATTCTTTATTCTATCAATTTCACACTGAATATAATTAACTACATCTTCCAACAAAGGAATCTTTAAAGCTCCTCTTTCTATTTCTTCATTAAAATATCCATATTGGGCATAGACCTGTTTACTTGCCTTAATCATTTTTTTAACATAAGCATTATTGTTTAGAAAATAAAAATACATACTTTTCATTTTTGAAACATGATATCGAAAATCTTCATTAAATGATGATGTATCACTCTTTTTCAATATCTGCAAAAAATTATATGAAAATTCACTATTCCCAAATGAAATAATTTTCCCATCATATTTCTTAGCCAAATGGAGAAAAGTTCCCTCAATGTCATTCACAAAAACTCTATGCCCTCTTAACAGTGCCTCTGTTATTTCATCAACGAGAGACGTTGTTTTTCCCTTGCCTTTGTCACCAAAATACCAGCTGTCAAAACTTTTTCTCACCTTATCAATTGTATACGAATTTAAACTCACCGTTCCTCCTGTTGGTGTAAAACCTAAAAATGAACCATTTTTGTCTTCAAAACTTGATGAATAATAAGGAAAACCTCTTGCGATTGTTTTTGCTGGAAATGGCTGTGTCAAATTCACATTGATATTAGATATTGCCTTATAATCCTCTAATGCCTTTCCTAGCTGTGTAGAAACCTTATAGCCTTTGTTTTCCATTTTCTCAGTGAGAATTTTTATCTTTTTTCTTAATTTCTTTTCACTGTCAGCATACACATACACTCTAATTTGCCCATCAATAATAATTTCATTGCCATCTACAATTTCTTTATAAACCATTTCTAAATTAGCTGACGAACTCATTGCATCAATCTGTTCTGTTCTTTTGTTTGTCTGTACATAAGAATCTTCATTTTCATTCAAAGAGGTATTGATTTCATTTGTAATATTTCCCTCATATTCCTGACAGTCAAATTTAACGATAATATTGCAATCCTTATCCTTATATTTTTTTACTAGATCAAGCAACCATAAATCTTCTACAACTGTATCATATTTCCAGATTGTTAAAGCTCCAAGATAACCGTTAGCATATTGTATATAATCATCTTTTTCAACAATTCCGCCAATAGAGCTAAATTTTTTTGAATATACTTTATTGTACTTCTTTACAGCTTTTTCATTTTTACTTTTAAACAGTTTTTTCATTTAATAACCTCCTCTTTTCTCTAATAAATAAGGATTGTAAGAAATTTGCATAACATTTAATGTTTCTACTTCACTTAATTCACGAAGAGGAATTGCATGGCACAAATATGTTTCAACGTAATAAATATACTGTTCCATTTCTTCCTTTGTAGTCGCATAAATAATCAAATAACATTTATCATCAAGTTTATTCACGTTTAGATCTTTCATCTTTCTGATTTTTATTTCTTTAATCTTCTGTAGATTAACATTCTCAACTTCATATTTATCATAAACACCTGTATCAATATGAAACGGTACCGAAAGATATATATTGCTGAATTTAACCTGCATTTTTATAAACTGATGAAAAGCTCCATAGTATGCCTCTCTTTCCTTTGAAGGCATATTCTTGATATCTATCCCCTGACATTCATAATACTTTGTATACCCACCTTCTTTCACAATTGAATACGTATCAAAGTCAAAACCTTTCACTTCCAATAAATCACATAAATGTGATGACTTTACTTTTTTAACTAGTAAAAACAAACCAATAATACACAAAATCATTATGACTAATGCTAAGCATTTTACAATTATACTTACCATCTATATATCTTCCTCCTTAACATAAATTTCAAATAATCAATAACAACTTCATAATTCTTTTTCTTGTGATAAGGAATAAACAAATAGATAACAAATATTTCTAAAAATACTGTGTATAAAACAGAAGTTATTGGTGTTAAAAATAAAGGAAATATATAAATTCCTAATATTAAAACAGCTGGGATTGTCAGCCAAATTTTCATGGGGATATTAGCGTACTTCATTTCTTCTTTCAAACGCTTTGGTATTAAATTTAATCTTCTCATCTATAATTCACCTCTATTCAATTTATCTAGCAACATTGATAAATTTTCAGATATATCTTCAGAATTTTCGTCTCTTACAGTCTCTACCTGCTGTGATTGCTGTGATGGTTCTATTATTTGATCTTCATCATTTATCATTTTTTCCTGTGCTTTTTGCACTGTTTGCTTATCCTGTGTTAATACAGCTTTATCACTTAGCATATGTCTTCTCATCATTCCATCATCACCAGGCACATCATTAATTGCATCATCTGGTGTTACATTGTCAGGGGCAAAATAACCCTCTCCATTCTGTAAGTCAGGGTGAGCATAAGTAGTCGCTGTCTTTGGTCCTGAACCAACAAAAGGCGGTTGAGCTGTCGGATCAGGAGAATTAGAAAACGGTGATTGATTTCCATACTGTCTAGTGAATTGTGATTGTGGATCATTTCCATTACCACCACGTTGTCTAAAGACTCCAAAACCTCCAGCACCTGATGAACCACCTGATGGATCATTAACCGAATCACTTCCATCACCATCTTGACCTCCACTGTCCTGACTTCCATCATCTTGACCACCGTTATACGTTCCACTGCCAATATATCCAGAAGAACCAGCTGGATCAGAGCCACCATCAGGTAAATTATCTTTTATCTTATCCATACCCCAGCCACCAACTTTGCCAGCACCTTTCATAATTCCTCTTAATCCACCACGCAACGCCTGAGCCATTAAAAGTCTACCCACAATGCCCTGTCGTGGTTGATCTAAATTTAATAACTTAAATATAACCTCAGGACCTTTTACCAAAAATCCTGATAATACAATAACAAATACCATAGATGTTATCCAGTTCTCTATTTGCATTGCACTTGTTAACAATGATGTTACAAATTTCAAATTAAAGATATAAAGTAGGATTGCTCCTGTCATACCCAGCACCTGAGTAATAACCTGCTTGGTTCGATTTCCTGTCATATCCGTTGCAACAAACAATGGACTTAAAATTGACACAAATATAATATTAATGTTATACCAGCATATCTTAAACAAACTCATAAAAATACCAAATGCCAATATGATGCTAAAAAAGATAATTTGAAAAAAATTAACACTATAAATATATAAACCCTCATCTAATTTCCCGAATCCCCACCACGGAGTGGCAAGTGGTTCAACGACTGGTTTTCCAGCAACAAAAGCTGTGACTTTTTTATTCAATGGCTCCTTGTTCGTAGACGCATGAATGTTTATTGTTGACAAATCCATATCTGGATATGTTTCACTTATCAGACGCTTTGTATTTGAAACAACCGAACTTCTTACATCATAAATATTTTGTTTTAATATAATCTGTGCTGGATTGTTTTGTATCATTTCTGTTTCTTTTGCATAACCTTTTGTTGCCTCCTGTCCTAATTCCACAAAGCTCATAACACCAGTAAAACTGGAAAGATAAATAGTTGCGACTAAAAATGTACGGAAATATCCTTTACAGAGTTTGCTGTCAATCATTTTTAATATAGCAAATATAATCACTGTTAAAACAAGCAAAGACAATGATATGCCTAATATTTCATCAGCATATTTTTCTAATAAATCCTTAAATATATCTGCATCAAAAAAATCATCAATAGCACCAAATATACCATTACACATATCATAAAAAAATTTACACAAAGACCACAAAATACCTCTTATAGCATCTTGAAACAAATCTCGTATTGTTAGCAGTTCATAAACACTTTTAGATATATTCTCCATTTAAACTCCTTTCTTCTCATTTTTAAATCAATAAAAAAAGAGAATTAAATTTTCTTTAACTCTCTAAATACTTGTAATCCAACCGTATATTGCTGTAGACATTCCTATAATTACACCACCAATCACACAAAAAATAAGTCTCTCTTTTCCCTCTTCTCGTATTTTCTTACTAATCATTAAGCAAATTGCCCCAACAACAATCGATAAAATGCAAATTGCCCCACCAATACCTACAAGTTTATTTGTTGCAGAATCAATTTTTTGAGAAATCACATCAATAACAATTGGTGTATAATAATACATTTTTACTTTCATAAATTTCATCATAATTTTTCTTCTTTCCTCCTTATTTTTTTCGTGGTATATCTACCACAAATTGACCCAACTAAAAAATGGAATGATCGTTTCCAAAAATTCCACTTTCTAAGTTTTTGAATTGCTGTTGTTTCATTTCTTTATACATATCACGCTTTCCGAACTTAACAACCTCTAAAGTCAAATCTCCAAAACTACTAAAAATAAATTTAAACGTACACTGATATTCTTTATCCTTAAAAGTCTTTTCAAAACTTTTCATACTTATAAATTTTTCAATTTGTTTTGTTGTTAAATCATTTTGTATAAATTTCAGCAATTGTTGCATGATGCTTTTGTTTGAATATAAAAGAAGTTTCTCTAATTCTTTATTAGGAACTTCTTTTCCATTTTTATTATAAGCACCACTTAATTTTAAATAACGTATTTTAATTTTCATAAATAATACCTCACTAGAAATATAAAATCTAATGTGACCAATAAAAAAATGCTTATATAAACTGTAAACAATAAAAGACGGTCATAACTTTTTAAAACGACATATTCATTATAACCAACCTCTAAATATCCAATTGTCACCCCCTTTGCTTTTTCTTTATATTCTATTCGCAACAAACCGTCTTTAAGAATTTCATCATTATTCATGAGAATACAATTTCTTTCTATCATAAATGTGTTTGTTTCGCCTAGAATTATAGCATTATCATTTATTTTTTCTACAAATGGTACAAGATCATATTTACATATCATTACATTTTCTTTTTCACATATCTTTTTCATAATAATTTAAAAAGTAAATAGATAGACTACTTACTCTTTTTACACTTTCTTAATTCTAAAAAAATACAAAATGATGCACCAAATAAAATGACAAAAATACCAATTGCTGTGGAATCGCTTGTTACTGTTATAACTGGTTTAGGAATCTTTTCATTTTCAATATCAATTTTATGAATATCTCCTACACCCTCTAAATCATCATCAATATTGATTTCAATAACATCACGATTAATGATATACCCATCAGGTTCTTTTATTTCTTTTAAGTATACTTTTCCATAACGTAAGACAATTTTAGTTAAAGCAATACCTTTGTTACTGTCTGTTTCCAAAATGTCTAATAAGTGTGTACAATTCTTATCAGCAAATACAGCAAATGTAAAAGGATTATTGACAATCAGTTCCTTTGTATCCTTATCAATTTTATTCACCTGTAATCTTGTCAATATTGGTGAATTATAAAAATCAACTGTTAAATTTGGAGTTGCAATAAATTCAATATCTTTATCATTCTTATAATATCCCTCTACTGTTTCAACCTCTCTAGCAATATATGTCTTACCATAATCAAATACAAAATTCATCGCTTTATCATCTGTTATAAAATCATACACAGTTTTATCTGTTTCTTTTTCTATAATCTGCATATGAACACCCTTAACAAATATCTTGCTGTCACTATCTAATTTCCTAAACCTAACAATAGGCTTATCAATCATTTCAATTTTTTGATAATCCCTAACAATGAATTTTATATCATCAGCTAAAGTATATCCATGAGGAGGTTCAACCTCATGCAAAATTAATTCTTTATCTAAAGACAATCCTTTACTCATATGACTTGTACCATCACTTATCCATTCATCATATATCTTACCCTTTTCATCAAGAATCTGCATATGAGCACCTTTTATTAATTCACTACCATTCGTTTTTAATATTTCTGTCACTGTAATATCATTAAAAAATGGTGTTTCAAATTTCAATATGCTTGAATTTTGATTCGTATAGCTTGTATCAATATAGTAATTTAATTTGTAAGGTATATAGCCTACTGGTTCCTTGCTTTCATAGACCATAAATAAAGAATTAGGATCACCAATCAATCTCACACCATCAACAACCGTTTGACTAAATTCATGATCAATGTCATTATTCAAATCATCATCAATAGGCATCACTCCATCTTTTGGTGTTAAATCATTAGGCAAATCAGTAACAAATTTAACTTTGCCTTTGCTGTTTGATACAACTGTTTCTAATAAAGTTCCAGCTTTTACAATCACATCACCTTTATAGTTATAAATATCTCGATTGGCTTTTAAAGTTAATTCAGCACCCTCTACATAATCCTGCGTATCACTGTCCTGTTTAGATGTTTCAATTTCTACTTTCTGTCTTTCATTATAAAATTCAACATCTTCATAAACAATTTCAGTTTCTTTATCTTCATATGTTAAAGAGACTTTTTTCACTTCATTATTTAAAACAAAGCCACTAGGAGACTCTTTTTCTTTCACTTCATAATCACCTAAAGGCAATAACTTGCTTTCAGCTTGACCATCTTCATTGGTTGTTATTGTATCTACAACTTCACCAGCATGATAAAGAACTGTCTTATCATTACATGGATCAAGAATATCCTTTTCTGCTAAGATATCATAAACAGCATTTGCTAGACCTACTTTTTCATAAATGAAATTCTTCTCTTTTTCATCATATCCTGTTAAAACTTCACCCTCTTTAGAAAGCTTAATTTTACCTTTTACAGGCTTGTTTTCAAAAGTAATCGTTACAATTGGTGTGACTCCATCTTCGGCAATATCATAGTCCATATCCTTTGTTAATTCAAATTTTAATGGTTCTTTATTCAAGAGATAACCCTCACTACAATCGATTTCCTCGAGTTGATAATGTCCAGCCTGTAACATTGTATTTAATGTAATTGTACCGTCTTCATGTGTTTCCCATTTATCAACATGAATATTAGGAAATTGAGACCAATCCACATATGAAACGTATTCATCTTTATCAAGATTCTTTAATTTATAAACATTTCCTTTTTTTAGGACTGTCTTATCTGTCTCACTGTCCGCTTTGCGAATTTTCAGCAATGTTTCAAAAGGAACATTATTCACAGTGACTTTCTTAATTTTATAGCCAATCTCATAAAGAGAACTATCTCTTTCAATTGTTATTAAAAAGTCACTTGCACCATAGTATCCCTCTGGAGTCTTCGTTTCTCTTACTCGATATGTTCCATAAGGTAACAAATCAGTTGTTAAAAAACCGTTTTTATCTGTTGTTCCTACATAATATGTCTTTGCATTATCCCAACCAACGTGATTATATTCATTGCTTAACTTAAATGTAAATTCAGCACCTTGCAATCCAGCGACAACACCTGCTATACCGTCTTTGATACCCTCTTTAAAGATTTGAATACGCTGACTTGCGATAATATCTTTTGCACTTGTTTTTGAACTTACAACAGACGTATTCATATCCTTATAAGTTAAGCTGACATTGATTGGTGTTGAATTTATTAGCAATGAATCATTTGTTTCCAGTTCTTTTAAATAATAATCACCAATATGAAGATCATTCCACTCAATTCGACCTTTTTCATCAGTTGTCTTTTGAGAGATTAATGTGTCTTTTGTATAATATGTTTTTGTACCAGCAACATTCTTAATATCATTTCTAGCATACAAACCATACTTTAAATTCGATAAAAAAACATCACCCTTTAAATTATTTGTGATGTCACTATCAACTTCTTTTTGAAATTCAATTGTACCTAAAGGCTCACTGTTTGTTACTGTTGTTGAAGTTGTCACAAGTGGCGTATTTTGATTTGCATATTTCAAAGAAACCTTATATTTATTTTTATTTAACAAATAACCATGCGGAACCTCATATTCTTCTACAATGTAATTACCAAGTGGTAATTCAACTGTTGTATCAACTCCACTTGCATTGGTTGTTAAAGTATCAACAATCGCTCCATTAGAATATAAAACTTTTCCACCAGCACTTACAACATTGCCATCTGCTTTAATATGGAACTTTGCATTTGCAACCTTATCACTTAAATTATTTGTCTTTGTAACCGTAATTGTTCCTTTAGGTTCATCATTCACAACAGAAGTCGACGTTGTAACAAGAGGTGTATCTTGATTTGCATATTTCAATGAGACATTAAACTTGTTTTTATTGAGCAAATATCCATAAGGAACCTCATATTCTTCTACTACATAATTTCCAATTGGCAACTCAACAGTTGTGTCAACTCCATTTGCATTTGTCACTAAAGTATCAACTGTTGTGCCATTTGGATATAAAAGATTCCCACCAGCACTTCTTATATCACCGTTAGCTTTTACATAAAACTTTGTATTCCCAACTTTATTGCCATAATTATCCTTTTTTGTGACAGTGATTGTTCCTCGTGGCTCCTTGTTTGAAACAATCTGTTTTATATCATCACTAGCATTCAAATTAATTGTGTAGATTGTTTTATCTACCAGGAAACCATTAGGAGCTGTCTGTTCCTGTAGAAAGTAATTTCCTGTTACTAAGTTTTCAATTTTAATTTTCCCATTTGTAACAGTAATATTTTGATCATAGCCATTATCATTCCATAGCCTAAACACAGCACCATCAATCAAGTTACCATAAATATCGTTCTTAGTAATTTCAATGCTACCAAGCTGTAACCAATCAACAGTTAATGAGGTTGTTTCTGCTGGGTCTTTTACCCATTCCCAACTCCCTAAAGGTTGAAAGTTTCCAGTTTTTGTAGTAGACATAATCGGTACATAATCATAATAACTTGTTTTCGCTCCTGTAGTCCATTGTTCTAACTTCACATTCAAAGGAGCTTCTAAGTGGAATTTTGTTTTTCCCTTAATTGTAACACTCCCACCTGTTTGTCTTGTTCCATGTGTTTCATCAACATACGTAACACCACTTGGAATCGTTACAGTTATACCAAATACATCCATATCACTTTTTAAAGTAACTGTCTCTGTTCTTTGGATATCCCCCTCTTTATAAGCGTACACTTTTTCTTTAGAAAAATTAACTGAGTAATTAGAAAAACTTTTACCCTCAATATAATCTATAAATTTTGCTATTGTCTTAGGTGAACTGTTATCCCCATAATAGTAATAACTTAAAGCCAAACTTGTGACAACTATTCCATGTGCGCGACTTTCAAAACCACTCCATTGTTCAACACCCTGCCAGCCATAATATAACACTTTTTTTATATTAGTGTCCTTATATATTTCTGATGTTAATTTCACACCTGTACCCGGTGTAGCTAAGGGATGTGCCATACAAAACGCTTGTTTACCATAAACAGTAAAATCACCAACTATATTTCCACCGTAACTTATTTTTCCATTATAAACAACTGAGCCATCTTTAGGAAAATCATCTACATTTGAAACATTAGCAGCGTAAACGTTATTAAAATTTGAAAATGGTATTTGCAAATCCTTTATATTTACTTCTGTTGTTATTGATTATACCGGTAATAGCATGGTATATTCTTAAACAGAAGCGTATGCAGGCTGCACTACAAGTCTCTACGACACAGCCATTCGATAAAATGCCGCGTACATACAAAATTTACCTGCGGCATTTCAATTTTGTTTTGCGTGTTTTGGC
>OHLM01000275.1_pt1 | contig 20188 bp, 30 predicted proteins | sample 1569101 | NCBI WGS metagenome assembly OHLM01 (sample SAMEA3879558, study PRJEB24766) | human gut metagenome | biome: human-associated habitat; feature: feces | place: USA | collected 1985/1987
TCTTCCGATCTGAGAGTTTCTACGTAGCCAATGTTCGCCACGCGCACTCACCTCCTTAGCCGTTGGACACGATCTGTGCAATCGGGATCAGCTTCGGATCGACGACGACCTTCCACTGAGCAGCCGTGCCCAGCTGAGTATCAGACGGGGACGAGCAGACCGAACCAGATACAGTCGGCAGCGTGTAGCTGAAGCCGTTCGGATGCAGCGTCTCGCGCAGTCTGGTTGCCAGGACGTTGTAGCCACCGGCGGTCAGCACGGTACGGTCAACTTCGACAGGCGTGTCAACAGGAGCCTCAGCGAACTGAATCGCACCAGCACCGAACAGGTACGTGGTGTAGTCCTTCGCAGCAGTGTCCTTCGCATTCGTTGAGACGGGCACACCATCGTCAACAATGACAGTCATGCCATTGTAGTCAGCGATGTTGACAGTTCTCTGAATGCCAGCAGCATCGGTGTACTTCCGGAACTCCAGCAGCTGCTTCTTCGCAAGGTTGAGAGCAACCTTGGAGTGCATGATCGCCAGAGAGAAGATACCAGCGTTGTCGCCAACAGCCTTCTGGATCGCTTCGGCAGCAGACGCCTCGCTAAGCATGTTAGCTTCGCCAGCGGTACCACTCGTGCCAGCAAACGCGATGCTGGTCTTGTGGTTCTGCCACGCATCCCAGTAGTCGTTCCCATCATCAGGAACGGCAAAGATGCCCTTCATGATGCCGATCAGACGATTCTGGCGCTGCTTGTTCCAGTACTTCGCGACCTGGACAGAAATCTGCTGCATCGGGTTGGCACCCGAGTTGAAGTCACGAATGAAGTCCTTGTCGCGCCAAGCATGCATACGGCCGTAAACAACACCAGTCTGAGAGCTGCCGGTCGGATCCGAAACAGTCATATCAGAAGTGCCGTCGTAGTTGTCGGCCGTGCCGCCGATCACATTGTAGAACGGAATCGTGTACAGGTTGGAACCGTTCGCAATCATACGAGCGATTTCACCATTGCGCTGAACCGCACCGCTATCGATCATAGCAGTACGAGTGGGGTCCTGGGCTGCCTGCCAGTTCATCAGGAAAATTTCCTCATCGAACGGATAACCAAGAAAAGTACCAGGCATTAAACTCACTCACCTTTCATAAATTTTTTGAAGATCTCAGGATTAGCTTGCTTGAAAGCGATCTGTTGCGCAACGTCCAACTTCAGGAACGCATCACGCGTCGTCACACCTTCAAACTGGGTACCGCCGTCCTTACCCGTACCAGCAGGAGGAGCAGTCTGCTTAAACAGATAAGCCTTATCGGTCTTAAGCTGAGTCAGCATCTCATCCATGCCGGTAATCCTGTCGTGCTCGTCCATCGTGATCTTAGTCTTGTCCAGCACACTGGAAGACCAGACCATCTCAGGATCTACGACACCGGCTTCACGCAGCTTTGACAGTGCTGCATACTGCATCTTGACTCCACGAATAGCTTCGGCCGCCTGGTCCTTGTACTTCTGCTCTAAAGCAGCAGTATCCACCGGTTTTCCAGGCAGTACTTCAGGATCATCAGGATCTACCTTGGGTGGTCTAGGCGTGCTGCCAGGCTCGCCGCTCAAACCAGCAAATTGATCCCTCAGAGTGTTACGCTGTGCAATAACCTTGTTCAATCTAGTCCTAGGTACCAGATCGTAGTCAAAGTCATCGCCCAGAGCATCAGTCACCTGAGCATACATTTCCGGAGTCAAACTCTTCTTCAACGCATCAAGAAACGACATTGAAATTCCTCCCGTTTAACGCCCGTCGGCTCAATATTAGAAACTCTTAAAGAGTTATCTACTAGCATAGTTAAATTGTAACAGAATCGTTGCTGGACCAATTCACAGCTGCGCCTGTCTCACGCTTTAGCTCGCAGCATACGCCCTCCTTACTTGCTATCCAGCACGGCGATATTGCCCTTATTGGATACCCTCAGGCCCAGCGCGGCGGCGATATCGCGCACCTTGACATAGTTCGTGCCGTTTTTCAGGATGCGTTCGACGGCAACCTCCTTGCCGTCCACGATCATTTTGCTTTTTTCTACCACTTCATCTTCAAACCTTTCCAAGAATTTTTTCCACTGCTCGTTGCCAGTGGTGTGATAGTAGGTGTTCATGTCCGTGCCGACGAACGGGCGCGGGCAGAACTTCCCGGACACATCATAGTGCCGGATGATGTGATCCGCCGGAATGTTGTGCTCCTCCATGAGCTTGCGGATGAGCCATTCGGCATTGTCCAGCACCTTTTTCTCAAAGAACCAGTCCGTAGGCTCCCATGCGCTTCCGGTTGACCTTCCCCGGCCGCAGCTCCACGCCGATAGAGTTCCAGTTCCGGCACTCCGGATGCAACGTACCGTCTCCGCAGTGCCACGCAACGTCAGATTCCCGCACGCACCTGTAAATGATATCGCCCTCGTCCACGGCGTAGTGTGCGCTGGCTCTGGCCTGCGGATTTTTGAACCATTCCGCCACGCTGGCGGCGGTGCCGAGCGCGCCGAAATAATGCACCACGATAAACTTCGGGCGGCAGCCGCCCTTGCTGTGATTGCAGCTCGTCAGAGCATCCTTAATTACCGGCATTGTCCGCGCCTCCATCCACCGCATCCTGAAGCTTCTGGCTCTGCGTTCCGAAGTAGAACGCGATGATGACCGCGTAGATGGTCATGAAGTCCTGCGAGATTTTGCCAACGACCGCCATGTAGGCGAACACGCCCGTCAGCACCAGCGTCACCAGCGACTTCACGCTCAGCAGATTCCCCAGCCGTTTCTTGATATTATCCATCGTATGTCCCTCCATCTTCTTTATCGTTCGGTTTTGCAAATACACGTTTTACAAGCAGGAGCAGCAGCTCCCCGCCGAAGGCCGCGCCCGCGAACACCAGCACGTCCGAAAGGTCGCACGTCCGGTCGAGCAGCAGCGCCGCCGTCTTGACGACCATCGCCCACGCGAGCGCCGCCGTCAGCGCCCAGATGCAGTAGTATACCAGCTCCCGCGCCATCTTGCCCTTGGTCACGCGCGACTTCTGCACGATCTTCGGCATTTCATCCACCCACCCCCAGCTTTGCCAGTGCAAAGCCGATCAGCCCCGCGATGAGCGCGGTAATGACGCCCTTCACGACCGCCTCCCAGCGGCTTCCCGGCAGCGCCTTGAGGCTTTTCACATCGGCCTTGATCTCGTTCACGTTTTCCTCGATCGTCTCCTGCTTGGTGGCCAGAACCTCCACCGAGGTCGCCAGCTGATGCAGCGCCTTGTTGTCTGCCTCCAGCTCGTCGATCCTGTGCGAGTTGCTCTTGCATCGCGCCTCCACGGAGGCGATCTGCGCCTGAATCCCGTCTTCCATCTTGTGCTCCTTTCTCGCGGGCATTGCCTGTCATGTGATTTCTTCGTCCAGTGTTACGATCAAATCCGCGCCCTTGCCCTTGGCAGACACACGGAAATACTTCGCCTCCTGTGGCGGCGCAACATTCTCGTCCGTAGAAAATGCCGCAGCGGCGTTCGGGTCCTCCACCTTGGTCGGGTAATAGATGCTGTTCCCGAGCTGATTGTAGCCAAGTACGGCTCCTTTCAGTGAAAAGTCGCCATTGTACCACGCCAGCCTTGCGCCATATTCGTTCCATGTAATGCCGTCACCGCCGATGCGATAAATATGAACCGCGCCGCCGTCAAATGGGATAAAGCCGGTGGTCGTGAAGTGGCTGCTTGCCGACAATACGCCGCTGGAGCTGAGCATCTGCCCATCCGTATACGGCGCAGAGGCCCCGCTCGTGTCCACAGCGGTTGGGACAAAGTTATGATACGACACCACCTTTGCCGCCTTCGCCGTAATGACCACGTCGCCCGTGACCTTCGCGATGCGGATGACACCGGAGCTTTCCGTGTAGGCAGAAGCCGTGATGTCCACGCCGCCCATCGTGACCGAGACCGTCTCCATCGTGTAGCCGCTCACCGCCGAAAGCGCCGCCGTATATTCCGTGCCGTCCTCGGCAGCGACTGCGTCATTGCTCGTCGTCACATGCGTCAGCGTGTTCGTGATGCTGTGATAGACCGTTGCCGCATAACCGATTGTGCGGTCTATGCCCGCGCCGTAGCAGAAAGAGTATAAGACCTGCTCTGAGGGGTTTATAACATTGACGTTGAAAGCCGTGTCTTTGCCCGTCCCCGCTGTCTTGTCGTATGGGGCAGGGTCTCCGAACGAGATACCGTTCATGGTTACAACACCGCTATTGTTGCGGTAAAAGCAGGCATTAGGTGTACACATCCGCCATGCGTCAAACTGTGTGCCTTTTCCGTTTTCCACGCTGTGGAGCTTTCCGAACTGGAAGCAGTGATTGTGCCCGTGGACATTTGCGATGAACGTCGCCGCGTTTTTCCCGCGAAAATTCACCCGCTCTCCGCCGACAACGGCTACTTCTCCATTCACATATGCCTTTACGATGTTTCCCGCGGGATACGCGCCGCCCAGATCGAGCGGATAGTGCGCCAGCACGAGGATGCCCCACTTGGCGGCATCGGCCTTGCCTCCCACATCGCTCAGCGTCTCCCAAACCACATCAGCTGCGCATCGGAGAAGATTTTCGGAGCACTTGCGCCTCCCGTCGTCTCGCCCTCGCATGCGTTCAGACAGATCACGCGCAGTTTTCTGTCCGGAAAGTCCCGATAGCAGTAGCCGTATTCCGTGCTTCCGTAGACCGCGCCCTCGTTGTATTTCCAGATGTTGTTTTTCAGGAATGCCGCGCCGACGAGCGTGCTGTACTCTCCGGTGTCGTGGTTTCCGACCGTTCGGAACTGCGGCACATCGCGCCATGCCTCACCGAGCCAGCCGTTGATCTCGTCAAACTGTGCCTGCATCAGTTCGGTCGTGGTCTTTGCGTTTCCGAACGTCACATCGCCGAGCATACACGCAAAATCGAGCCTCGGCAGACTGTACGCCAGCACCTTGAGCGCCATGCAGGCGTGCAGATTTCCGGTGTTGATGTTCGTCTGCCAAGCGTCTGTCTGTGGACCAGTGTGGTGAAAGTCAGAGACCGCGAGAAATACGATGCTGTCGTCTTTCAGCACTGCCTTGACCTTCTCCGCCACCGAAAGCGCCTCCGCCTTCACATAGTCCGGAATCTCCGCATGCTGGATGGAGTCCTCCGCAGTACCTACAATCTGTTGACCACTAGCCGAATGAGCTGTTATACCCTTTTTCAAAGTCTCGGGTGTAACAGTATCCTGCGTAAGATCTATGACAGTTTGACCATTGATCTCAACTTTATTAACAGACACAATTAAGCACCTACTTTCAGCGTCTGTCCTCCCTGATCATTATCCGTATATGTAACAGGAATTGCAGCGACAGTAACCGAAGACAGATAATTGTAATCAGGGCTGTCAGGTGTTACCTCCTGCTGTGTAAAGGTCGGAGTGACTGTTTTTGCCTGAGGTTTTACACCTTCAGAGCCAGACATAGAGCCTTTAACACCGAGAACTGTAATACCCTCGCGAATGTTGGCTGGAATCAGCTTTGCAGCCTCATCGGCATCGATAGAAGCATCCCCAGAACCATCATGGAAACCCATTGGAATAGATACAGGAGTGCTTTTACTGGTGATTTTCAAGTGTTTTGCCCCATTATTGGGCATTGTACCGGTCAGCTTGGATCCTGACACATAAGCTGTCTTATCTTTCAGAATTTCTGCAGCGACAGCAGTTGCATCACTGGTATCAGCATCCTTTGTACTTGTACCAACAATAGGTGCGCCCGATTTGTCATGGGCTTTAATACCCTTGGCCAGCTTATCAGGAGTGATATCGTCCTGTGTCAAGTCGAATTTGACTTCTGTGCCAAGAATAAATTTGTTTACATATTGATTAGCCATAGTATTCCTCCCCTATAATTAGCGTCTTACCATCAGACGTGTTAGAGACCTCAAACTGTGGAATCTTTCGAACCGTAACATCTTTAGTCATAACTAGATTTCGAGTAGCTAGGACCTTATCATTATATGTTGAAGGTGTAATATCGTACTCACCTTCGTACTTCTTCCCCTCAACACTGATCAGAACAACATTCTGCAATTGCACCTCTATAACAGGAGCTGTCGGAACTGTCACTACAATTGCCATTACAGCACCTCCCTAGATCTGCTAGCCTCCACGTTGATAGGATCTGCTAGAGTGCCGCGCACAACATCAGGAGAGCCTGGGAATTTGATACGAACAATAACTTTAAGACTGGACTTAGGACTCATCTTAAAAGTCTCCTGTTGAGACAAGTACAGCTGATAGCACTCATCTCGATACTCAACATCCCCAGGGTAATACTTCAGCAGGTTGCCCAGACTGAATTCGATGGTTTCGACATTAGCAGGGAGTATCTCAGTCTTATCTACAAGAAGCTTGAAGGGCAGATAATACGCATCGCCCTGCATAATAGTCATATTACTCACCATCCTCCATATTAGTTGCAGATCTAAAATTATTCAGACCTGTTACGGAGCCTTTAGCAGAACTGTTGACACCAGCGCCATCTTGCGGACCAGGATGATTCGGATCTTCCACCGCGTCTGGTTGAAGAAGCTCTCTTTCGGCTAGGATCATTTGAATCCACTGCTTAGCCTCGTCATTCGATCTGCTGAAATACTCCATGATAGCCTTTTCCAAAGGCATCATCTGTGTTGCACCAGATGCCAGCTTAGCATTCTCAATGTTCTCACGCGGGTCATCGGGCAAGCCGTCAGACCACAGTACAGAAATGTTCTCGTACTGAAGCTGCTTGCTCAAACTTGCGAACAGTTGACGAACTGGCCGAGTTAGAGCGTTAGCAATTCGACGAGCTTTTGCAAGAGGGTTGACCATCTTGAAACGCATTGCAGTGCCGCTAATTGCCTGGCTGGATCCATCCTGACCACCAAGCAATGCAGCACCCATTTCGCTCAAAATGTACAGCTGGTTGATCAAGAACTCAAGCTGCTTGAATGCACTCGTAAGCTGGCCGTCCCAAGTCATGTACTTTGGCTGCTCCTCACCAGGAGACACAGCGAAGAACTTACCACTGTGTAGATGGTACTCACCAGTTCGAGCATCGCATTCAAGCATCGAGACAGGACCTGTGATGTTAGGATCAGCATGCTTGTCCAGGATAGCAGAAATCTGACCAACACGAGCCATAATCTCTGCAAGAATACTATCCAGCGGCATGTAATCGTCGTAGCCGTACACGCTATTGGAGGTTGAGAATGCTCGAATATGTTGAACGGCACAACGATCCAGCCCAGTAGAGGTCCAAACGCTGCTAACCTGATCCAGAATCACGCTACCAGACTCGTTCATCTTGTAAATGCGAGTTTCGTAGCGGCCAACCTCAGAAGGAGCTGTGCTATGAATCTGTACATGCAAGTACCAATCAGGCTTGGCCGGATCGCCGGTGATATTCTCACGCCAGCACAGGCAGTGTGCCATAATGCTATTGGTACCATCCTGACGAACTACAGGGTACCACTGAGCAGGATCCCAGCAAGTAAAATTGTAGTTTCCATCATAGTCTAAGTACAAACGCCACACTGCATCGCCGTAACGACTAATGTCGATTACAGTTGAGTACACCTTGGCGTCAAAATCAGAAGTATCGCGAACGTTGCGAATAGTCTCATTCTCTTCAGCGGATGCACCAGAGATGTTGGGATGCTCACCACAGACAAGATCCGCCATCTTGAGAGACATCAACCGCTGGTAGTTGAGAAGAGTTGGGAAAGACACAACCTCTTCGAAGTTACCAATCACCTGCGAGATACGCTTCGCACATTGAATGTAGCAGTTGATGCTGTCTACCTGGTGCAGATCGTGCGTACGAAATGCAGGATCTGCAAAATGGTCACCGTCAAACAGTTGAGCATTCTGGCAGTAACGCATCACCCGAGGCATCTCACGAACCGGAGGAAAGCTCTGCCCCGGCTTCAACCAATCAAAATTATAGAGCATCTACTTCACTCCTTAAACTTTATAGACACCAGACATGCCATTCAAAGACTCCGTGTACAGAGCGTACCGGTCAGTATCGCAAGCATGGTCATGCTCCTTCAAAGGCTTATCCAAGCCCACTCGTTGAGCATTCGGATCCCACACGTACGATGCATATTCCTGCTCGGTGTTGACGCAAGACTTATCGATAAAGTACTTACCGCATGTCAGGCGAGTTGCGACATGTCTGATACCACTGATAACGTCATTATCAGCATTCAGCACACGATATCCAAGGCGCATCAAAGCCACTTTCCACGAAGCCGCTGACGGATCGCAGTACACAGCCCACGGCTTGATGCCGTCAAGCCATCTCTGGAACTCCACAACGAACTCAGCGTCAGTTTGCTGCTTTTTACGCTTCTTAGCGTCGTAATAGAACTCACGAACCTTCAACATCACCGGCATTCCAGCTCTATCAGGATCCGGAAGCTTAGCATACAAGCCCCAGGACATGACAGTCGAGGTACCGTAGTCACAACCAACTAACCAGCGGATAGCACTCGGATGCACACCACTCTGCTCAATGTACTTAACAGTGTCGATCATGTGCTTATCTGCCGAGAACATATCATACACGCGACCTTCTGCAGCAACCCAATTGCCCAGAATCATGCGCTCGTACCAGACGCCAGTGTACATCTGTTTCAAGTCTTCAATGTAGGACTGACTCAAGCTGAGATTGTCCTCCATCAAGAACTTCCAGACTTTTTTGTTGGTGATCTTCGGATTCGTAATATAATCGGTGTAGAACCAGTGATAAGGACTGTCCGGGTTGCAGTTACAGAAGCACATCGCTCCCTCAACTGACAGACGAGCCATCAGCTGGTTGAACACGCTCTGCGGGTACAAGTTAACCTCGTCACACAGAGCTCCAGCAAAAGTTGCGCCTCGAATCTTGGACTCAGCGTCCTCATTATTAGCGCCGAAGCAGTACACGCGTCTGTTGAAAATACGCAACTCACCCTGCTGTCGATTCGTCCACTTGTAGTTTTGAATACCTACAGTGTCAAACAGATCATTCAGAACGTTTCGCTGTAAAGTGGCTGTCGTTCGCCCGAGCATGGCGACATCTCCAGGAGGACCAGAGATCAGGTACGACAGCCACCGGACAGTACATGAAATCGTCTTTGACGAACGAACTGCTCCATGAGCTATGTTCAACTTCGCATCAGAGTTGCGAATAAAATCCAGTGCCTTAGGCGAAAATGGCCTCCAATCAACCATTATGCACCACTGCCTCGAATCGCTTCAGTCAGAGCTCTAAGTCCCGTAACAGCAGCATCCTCAGGACCATTCAGCATGCGGTCCACCTCAGACATGGTCTTTACAGCCTGCCGAATCTCACCACCAAGACCAATGTACAAATCAGTCATCGGCTTAGTGAGCATCTTAGCCATCTGGATCTGCAAATCCTGATCCTCTTCCGGAATATTGCTGGTTCGAGCCAGCTTGTTGATCCTGCGACCCATTGCTTTCAGAGTCACAAGGTACTCACGGCTGACAGCCTCCAGCATGTCCATCTCACGCAACTTAGCCCTACGCACCAGGCTGTCACGAGTCGGTTGCGCGGGTTGAGTTGAAGGAACGTCCGTCACGAGAACGCCAGGCTCGAACTTGTCGAACTCGCTCGGCTGAGTAGCCTCGATGACCTCGACATCCTCAGGCCGAACCAGAGGAGTATGATACAGAGCGTGCAGCTTAAGCTCGTTAGTCGAAATGCCATACTCTTCAGCAATGCTCTCAACAGTAATGCCTTTTTCTTTATCAGTCAACTCCAGCAGCATATTCTCAATGTCTGCTCGCTGGCTATGTTGACAAACTCTACACATAAGCTCACACTCCCTTCAGTTCAAAATTTAGTGTTGAATTCATGCAAATTGTACTTGCATCTTCCTTAATTCTATTATATAATAAAGATGAGCAAAATGCAAGTAAACTGAAAGAAATTTTTTCAGAAATTATACTTTTAATGTTTCTCAAAGCTAGAATGAAAGGAGCGCTTTTATTGTACTCTAGAACAATGTACAGAGATATCGCTGGCGGGAATCCTGTTGGAGCTCGCCTGTTTCAAGATCTAAACGAGCATTGGGTTGAATGGTTGAGAATTGTGTCCGAGAGCCTCTGGATCCGAGGCTGGTCTAGGTCTAAGCTCTTTCTCGAGCCAGACAGCTCTAATATTGACTGGAGAGCAACACCAAATGGCGTTATGTTGAAGGATCTAAGACTAGGACTACTCTGTGGGAACACTCCGGGAGTCGCAGCAGTTGCACATACCATACTTCTCGAAGCTACCTGGAATGTAGGCTTTCTTGGACTCAAACAGTCGGATTCGGAGAATTTTACTCGGCTTGTTTGGTTGAGAGGTACCAAGCTTGGTCATGGAAACCGAGCAACCGGAACGCAGATCTCTAGCATGCGAGACCTGCAGGCCCCTATTTGTATTCCTGCAGAATATGGCTCGCTAGATCGCTGGCTATACCCCATGTGGCTACACGCTCATCGTTGAGGGGTTGAGAGGTTGAAGGATGGGGTTGCACAGCTAAGCAAGCGCGTAGTTGAACGTTTGAGGGGGTTGAAGGGGAGAGCCCCCGGAATTTTTTCTCGGGGTACCGGCTCTACAATCTGTGAAATTTAGGCACTGGGAATTTTTCTGGTAACACCTGTTCTAAAAATCTCGAAATGTTTTAGCAGGTAAAACCCTACATTACTGCATTAGTGTAGTATAGTAGTACTCAAACAAATGGTAAAATAGATAAAAAACAGCACTGCTCTTTATGTAAAAGTTCACAGGAAATTTCGGAAAAAAGCTTGATTTTTTTCGAAACTGAGCCTATAATATGGATATAAGATGAAAGGAGAACAGTACAAAAAGAAAAACAAAAAAAAAGTTGAAAAAGTACTTGATTTTCGGAACAAAAGAGACTATAATATGGATGTAAGATAAAGAAAGGTTCTTGAAGGTTCATCCAAAAGCCTTCATCCATAAGTAAGGGCTGCTAGTCCCTAAACCACCTAGCATTTGAAAGGAGTCATCATGTCTAAAAAGAATATCGTCACCGCTGAAGCTAAGGTCGAAGTCAATAGCGAGCTTCTCAAGCAGAGATTCGAGCAGTATCCGAACGCTAGCCTTCGTAAGCTGGCAGCTGCTACTAACACCTCCTATCCGGTGCTGCTGAAGCGCTCTAAGGCACCTATCGTCGGCCAGCCCTATGACCCGGAAGCTACTAACTGGGCCGCTGTTGCGGAGTATCTCGAAGCTCATGAGATCGACATCGAGGTCCTCGATTGGGAAGCGCTGAATGCTACTAAGCAGCGTGCTGGTACTGTTGGTGTTGGCAAGAGCTTGTCCGACTATGAAGTTGGACAGAAGGTGTGGCTGCGTCGAGACAACGAGGTCCCGTATCAGATCGTCTACATGACTGAGACGCACGTTGTCCTGCTTCAGGATGACTCCACCGAGCCTATTGCCTGGAGTGCTACGACGTTCTTGCTTAATGGTCCGGCTCTGCAGCCTCGTACCAAGAAAATCAAGGCCACTGTTGAGGACGATTTCAAAGAGACTGAGGAAGCGTGAGCTTCCTGGTCTCGATTAGTTGAGGAGGTTGAGCATGAAGCGCAAGATTTGTGCACTCATTGGTATGACTGGAGTGCTGTTGATGCTGATTACAGCAATGCAGTCTGACACGATCCCCATGCAGTTGAGCACGATTATTCGTCGAGAAGCTCTCGGACTTGCAATGTGCTGGGGCGGATTCTATAAGGGAGGTTATCTGCAATGAGCTATGAAACGCCTGAACCGAGCCTGACTCCTGAGGAGCCAAAGGTTGCACACTACTGCGACTGTTGCGGTGGTGAGATCTATGAAGGCGAGGAATACTACGAGTTCGACTCAGACAGCGCTTTCACGCTTGAGCCGACATGCATTTGCACAGACTGCGTGCGCTGCGCTATACGGGTTGCAGAATGAGCTACAACTGGTTGAGTAAGCAGAATCGCAAAAAGTTGCGGAGTCTAGGTGCTCGCTCCGCAGGCAGGTTGAGAAAGCAGCGACGCGCTCGCAAAGCTAGAGATGCCTGGCGTGCTCCGCTAACAAACACCTCGCTAGTACGCTCTACCAAACTCGGCCTTATCGCTTTCTGCTATGAGCTGTTTAAGAATAACAAGTACTGAGCGCTTGAAATTGAGAGGAGGTGATCGCACTGAACGGATCATCTGATCCAGCATTTCTCTTCGATCGGCGTGACTGGCCTGATCGGTGAGGACAAAACTCGCGAGTAAGTTGCGGGGAAGCCTAGCGCAGCGCCACCCGGCGTGACCGGCTCCTAATGCTGGCTGTACTAGGGCAACCAATCAACCACTAAGAGTATAGTGCACATTGAAAACTAAAGAACAGTTTTTTGTAACCGAAAAAACGGGGTTTTTGGAGCTCTAGAAATGACGCTCGCGAGACCGCTGTTTGACTAACTAAAATGAAAACCGTTCAGTTCCGTTTCTGCTCCCTTTTCATTCCATTTCATTTCATTGTTTCTCATTTTTCTTTAATAATAAAAATAATAATAAATAATAAAGAAAAGAGAAAGGAAGAAAAGGAGAAGGAGCTTGACCAGTACTGACTGAATGAAATCATGAAAGTTTCAGTGAAATCTATAAAAACAATTGGTCAGTCAAACACATGGTTCTCGAGCACCATATTTTCGCGCCAGAGAGTGTGGAAGCCCACGTTACAAAAATTAGTTTACTACTTTAGAAGGGAGGTAAAACCTTAAATGTACTGCAAAGTAACTCATCCAATCCTAAGCTATACAGCAGTCCAACAGCTGGACCAATTCATCCTCAACCTGCAAACCCTAACCCCAAGCGCAGAAGCAGGAGCAACCAGCTTAAACACAACTCCAGAGGCAACCAGCTTAGGAGCACCTGATGCCCAACTTCCGGGCCAGGCTCAACCAGCTCAACTGATCCCGTTGGCAACTGTGCTCGACTCAGCTCAAGGCGATGCAAGCTGGTTCGCAAGCCCTCGCAACGCTCAACTGCTACTTGAGTCCGCTCAACTACCTAGACGTGAGCTAGAGCTGAGTGAAGCTGGCTCGCCGTTGCTGTACAGAGCAGCTGGATGTAATCGAGCTCGAAGGTGCTGCTGCACTTGCACCAAGCTCTGTGCGCACCGATGCTTGCATGACTGCTTTGTGCGCCTGTGGCTCTGGAAACGTGAGCTAGACTCGCTAGGTGTCGCAACCAACCCAGCTCAACTGTCTCAACTTGGCGAGAGAGGCAGGCTAGTATCGGCAGCAAGCCCGTACTTCGCAACTCAATGCGCGGTGCTGAATGTGTATACTAGCTACAGGCAGCTGTCCCAGGTCATTGGCTCAACTGTCTCAGCAAGAATGAACACGTACATTCGAGAAGCACAAGCTCGAGGCGGCACCAACCTCAACGCAATGGACTACTCGATGCAGCTAAAGCTCAACGCAAAGGGAAAGCCGATTGCAGACCCTGAAACTGGCAGGCTGGAGGTCCTGTACTGGCCTCAATCAGGCTTGTGTCCGTTCTGCTTGCCGGACAGAAGTTATCAACTCAAAAAACGAATGAAGAAAGTAGGTATGCCCAAATGAGTAACGAAACTAAGCCCAACGAAGCGAAGCCTGCTGTGGTCAAGGAGGACGAGCTCCTTCAACAGCTGCGTGAGGAAGCAGAAGTTGTTGAGTTTCAGGTCTATCTGAATCAGTACAGACAGGCCCTGTATCAACTGAGTCAATTTATTCAACAGAACACGCTCGGTACGCTGATGCTGAGTGAAGCAGTCGGCCTGGACAAGGATGCACCTTACGGTGGACTGGACCTGTATCTCATTCCGAAAGACCCGAGCCTGTACGCCAAGCCCAGCCTGGTCAACCTCGTCAGCTCAACAAACCTGTTCAATATCTGGCAGCGTTCAGAGCACGCACAAGCGCCGTCGGCGGACCAGCCGCTACCTCGGTTCGACTGGTCCAAGCTGGAGTACCCTCGCTTTGGACCCTTCAAGTTCTACATCGGTAGTCACCTTGGATGAGCATGGCTGATCTTCAACTAAAGTGTCCGTGCACTAGAAGCTGTGTCAACAGATCCGCAACCTGTCACGGCGAGTGCGATGCATATAAAGCATATGAGCGTGAGAAGCATGCTGAGTATGCAGCTCGAGCTAAACTCGATGCAATTGATCCTAGCATATCCCCAACAGTAGGTACGAAGCGAAAAATGAACCACGCTAAGTGGTTGAAGAAAAATGGAAGGTGGCATAAATGAAAACATTGAATACAGACTATGTCCGGGCATTGGACGACATGTCCTTAGCAAAGGCTTTAATGGGTGATCTCAGCAATCAGTTTTGCACGAGTCCCAATCCGGCGCATTGCGATCACAAGTGGGACGAGGAGCTGAACTGCCCTTGTTGCACGGCATGTGCGTACAGATGGTTGAGAAAGGAGAGACACGATGAGCACTAACGAAATGCGCTGGATTCTGATGTGTCAGTACGGCGGTGCTGAAAAATGGCAGCAGAGAGTGAGAGCTATGAGCGAAGCTCAGGTGCAAGCTGTCTACCTGAGGCTGAAACAGAGCAATACACTCCGGGTACCTAATTCGGTACACACCCCTCAACAGATCTGATCGGATTTGTTTCAGTTCAAACAATTTTCAAAAATCTCAACAAAAGACTTGATTTTCTCGAGCAAAGCAGCTATAATAATAATGTAGATAAGAACTAATACAAAACAAATTTGGAGGTTTACTATGAACAACATTGAACAGATTATGGAACTCAAAGGCGTGCAGCCTTCCCTCAAGGCGTTTGCCGGTGTATTCGATCTGAATCCGGTCCGTCTGTACTCGGTTGCGAAGCAGCCGAAAGAGGGCGTTGTGTATGACGCCAAGGTCTTCAACTGGGACGCAATCGAGCGCTTCATCAGCCGTCGTCTGGATGCTGACAAAGGTCTGGCTACTCTGGAAGACGTCGTTGATGCTGCTATCAAGGTCGATGCTCAGCTGAAGGAGAACGACGGTCGTCGCAAGACTGCTGGTGGCAGTTACGGTGCGAAGATCGAAGTCGACGGCCAGATGATCGCTCAGAGACGCTACCCGAGCTACGAGATGGAGAACAATCAGATGATCTGCCTGAAGGGCGACGTTGAGGTCTATGCTATCGTGATGCAGACTCTGTCTCACACGGTCCTGCGTCCTCTGGCCGAAGCTCTGCTGGCAGGCACCGAGCCCGTCTTCAAGGGCAACGACGTCAAGGTCATCTCGAACGGCATGCTGAACATGAAGGGCGTTGCGCCTGCTGGTCTGGCAAAGGCTGTTGAGGATCGTTTTAACGGTACGTATGCACAGGAGCTTGCCGACGAAGCTCAGCGCAAGGCTGATGCTGCTGCGGCTAAGGCTGCCGAGTAATCGCTCCAGGCACGGTACCCGGCTGTGCCATTGTGAGCGTTGCTCATAGTAGGAGCCCCGAACTGGTTTTGACTTCCGCTGGTTCGGGGCTCTTTTGAAGACAGGTAGTGTAGCATTTATTTTGAACTGAAGGAGGTGGTAGTTACGTGGAAGGATATTGCTGGTGCCCGGGGTGCAGAAAGTGGGTGCCAGAGCAGTTGATGAACCGAGAGCGCGATCCTGAAACCCATCAACTAATTCGCATATGCACTCCGTGCTTGGAGGGAGTCTCAGCAACAAGCTCGTACGTGCTCGACGAGCACCATGAGCAAACGCGTTGCGTGTACTGTAGGAGTTATAATACAACTGAGCTAGTGTCTCAACAGTACAACAAGTTTTTCTGTAATAATTGTAGAAGGGAGTTTTTCAGAGTATGAAAGGTTTTATACACATTGAGACCACGGACATAAAAGGCGCTTTAAGATGCGAGGCTAACTTGTCCGACGTTAGCAAGTTTGATCGATACCAAGCGCTTGATGCTGCTTGTAGACTGCTTAAGATGGACGATCGCGACTTAGCGTTTTTCTTTGCTGTAAGGTCTGCGGGCGTATTTGATCATTGTACTGTTCCGAGCAACGGAGCAGTCGTATCGCTTGGTGATGCCAACGAGCTGCTGCGTCAGTATCGAGCAATGAAGAAGGAGGATAACGAGAATGGCAATGGCGAAGAGATGTGATCGGTGCAATGCATACTTCCGGATTTCTAAGCAGCAGCCTAACGTGGTAGCGATTGCATACGCCGATTATCGCGGTAGCATTGAGGGTACCAGTCAATGTGACGGCTGGCGAGATCTGTGCCCTGAGTGCATGGATGCGTTCAATGCCTGGATGAAGAGGGCAATGAGGAGGATTGAGATATGCGTGTAGATGTATCTGAAATCAAAACATTCAAGGCGTGCAAGCGTCAGTGGCAGCTTACCTCTAGGAATAAGTTCCATTTGAGACCGATGGTCACGCCACCTGCATTTGCTTTCGGCACGATTTTTCACGAGGCATTAGCGCAGCTGTACCTGGATGTGCCTCTGGATAAGGTCATGGAGATGGTGCGCCGTGAGATGCAGTCTGATACTGATGCAGCTTTGCTCGCTATGGTTCCTGGCTACTACAAGAATGTGCTTCCGGACGATCTGGAGCGGTTCACTGTGCTAGATATCGAGCATCACTTTAACATTGTGCCGACAACAAGCTTCGGTGAGTATCTGTTTCCTCTAGTCCCCTCAACAGATCCGAAGACTGGAGAGCGCATCTATGATGTAAATGGCAATCCGATTATGGAGCCTAGCTTAACGATCTGCGGTTCAATCGATATGATTGTGCTGGACAAAGAGGAAGGTAAGATCTACGGCTTCGAGCATAAGACTTGTAAGAACTTCAGAGATGAGTCTTACCTGTGGCTCGATGAGCAGCCTCGTGTGTACACCTGGGCGTTGCAGGTATTCGTTAAGGAGTATAACCAGAAGCAGCGGATGAAGTGGCAGCAAGAATACGAAGCTGTGTGCCGCGGTGAGGGCGTAGAGCCTGGAGATCCAGGCATCGTTTTCAGAGATCCGCCTCAACCTGTGACTTTGGGCGGCGTGTATCTCAATGAAGTCAAGAAGCTGCTCCGTCAGTTCCAGTATCACAGAACGTTGTGCACGTACAGCGATGAAGATCTGGACAACTTCATGCTTGCTTTCTTCAACGATTGTAGAGAGTGCAAGCATATGGTTGACAGCAACTCGTATGCAGCTCCGAAGCCTAGTTACATGGGTTGCAGCATGTGCACGTTCAAGACGATCTGCTCAACTTACATGTACGAGAATCTGGACAGAGAAAAGATTCTGCATGAGTTCAGCGAGGAGTTTGTTGAGCGTACCGAGGATCACCTGGAGGAGAAGACAGAGAGGAGTACGGAGTCATGATTTGGATCTCTCCGAATTGCGCAACCAACTCAATCTGGATTGAGCCTTGGGGTAGGCGAGATCGCAAAGCTATACAGAAGTTCCTACTCTCTGTGTATGAGTCCGAGATGGATATTATTCGGTTGGACCTGACGCACTATGCGCGTAGCCCTAGAACTCTGGTGACAGATCTTCGTAAGACTATTGTACGATGCAAGCTACCGTTACACATTGCACAACGTGATCGATATTACGTGTATATATTCAGAAAGGAGTTAGTAGAATGACTAAGCGTATTCACGACATTTTGTTGGAGCTGGGAGTACCGGCTAATCTGAAGGGACACGAGGCTCTGACCATCGGCATTGAGTTGGTGATTTCAGATCCTACGTATCTGAATCGAGGTGTTACAACGCGGCTTTATCCAGAGGTTGCACAACGAATGTCTATTCCGACAACTGGATCTCGTGTTGAGCGTGCTATGCGGCATGCGATCGAAGCTATGCATGATCATACGGATCCGGAGGTCGTAGGTGAGTACTTTGGCCACGTTATGAGTGCCAGCAAGGGCAAGCTGACGAATAGCCAGTTCATTGCTCAGGTGGCAACAAAGCTGCGAGATCAGATGGCAAAGTGCACAGGAATGGAGGTAAAACATGACTAATATTCAATTCCCTTCAACTAATTTAGTTGAGTGTGTCTTCAGTTGGAGACAAAATGCTACTTATGCAGCAGCTAAGTGGGACGAGTACGACCATTGCGATCCTGCAGGTATGAAGCGGTACATCTACAGACTGCCGGACAATCTGGTCGGTAAAGTTGCGATCGGTGATACCGTATTGGTGCACTGCAAGACAGGCTATCAGCTGGCGCAGATTACTACTATCAACGCGCTGGCTTCGTTCAATCTGGACTCGGTCGCCCCGGTGGTCTGCCTGGTCAATTTGGGCTCGTACATCGCCGAAGTTGAGCGTAAGAAGTCGTTGGCAAGGTTGAAGCAGCAGCTCGACGCTGAGAAGAAGCGTCTCGAGTCGATGGTGACGTACGACCTCATTGCAGAGAAGAACCCTGAGTTCAAAGCTCTGCTGGATGCGTATCGGGCTGCGGGTGGAGAGTTTTAACTCTCCCGCAACCTAAGGAGAATCGTATGCGTATTGATTTTAGACAGAAGAATCCGCCAACTCTTGCAATGGTTGAGTATGCACAGGCAATTCATGAGCGAGTTTGGGATCATACTTCTGAGGCAGAGTTTAAGCAGATCACTAGTTCGTACGATAAATGTCATGCATACATCGGCAGATGGTGTCTGGAATACAGAAGACTTGTTAACCGATACCGGGATTCTCGGCCTGTATTTATGAATGGTTGTTTGATCAATTTACCTGAGTGTGATCTGTTTTGACTCTTCGCAACATACGTTAGTTGCAAAAATAGTGGGCACATTAAAAAGAACTAAAAATTTTTCTTTTAGTGCTCTTGATTTCTGCAGCAAAAGCCTTTATAATATAGATGTAGAAAGGGGGTGACTGAATGCCTGTACGAGTTATATCTCAAAGGGACGGTCGTACCAAGACTCGCTTGTACCAGATCTATACCAGCATGAAAGATAGGTGCTACAGAGCTAAAGCTCGGGACTATGCACGTTATGGTGCTAAGGGTATTCGGGTGTGCTCAGAGTGGTTAGCTTCGTTCGATGCTTTCAGAGATTGGGCCTTGCAGAACGGGTATGCAGATAATTTGACATTGGACCGTAAGGAAGTTAGTGGTCCGTACTCACCTGAGAATTGTAGATGGTCTACATACAAAGAGCAGGCAAATAATAAAAGTAACACAAAGTATATTACATATAAAGGCGTTACTCGAACTGCTTCTGAGTGGGCAGATCTCCTTGGTGTGTCTGTTGCTGCAGTGCATGGGCACTACAGACGTACAGGAACGCCATACTCGAAGAGTGCTCTACAGACATTCAAGAACAATGAGATACGTTGACCTAAATGCACCTGATACTGACCCCGTATTTGCACTGGTATATGGTGCAAGTGGTACTGGCAAGACTCACTTGATGGGCACGCTGGGCGAGCTGGGTGAGGTGCTTATCATCGACATTGACCAGGGCATCAAGACTCTGCGTAACGCTCCGGACCTGTTGAAAGCTCACTACAACGACAAGATCACGGTAGCCAGCTTTGACCAGTTCAGAGACCTTGATGAAGCGTACAAACTGGTATACGCGAACGACCCAAAGCTGTGGTCTAAGAAGTTCGGCATTCCGATTGAGAAGCCGTTTGATTGGATTGCGTGGGATACGTGGTCGGAGCTGCAGTGGTACATGATGGAGGAGTTGAGAGGCAAGGATGCTGAAATGCGAGGCAATGGTCTCAATTTCCGAAAGAATGTGCAGATACAACATTGGGGTCAACTCACTGACCTGAACAAGCTGGCAGTCCAGCAGCTTCGTTCTTGCAAAGTGAATCAAGTGTTCACCATGCAGGAGAAGCTTGACAAGGACGAGCTGAGTGGCCAGATTTACGGTGGCCCTGCTATCCACGGTAAGATGGTTCAGGAAATGCCGGCCTATTTCGACATCGTGGTTCATACTTACACCGACCTGCAAGGTAACTATTGCGCAACCAACAAGGCTAAGGGTAAGTGGCCTGGTAAGACCAGACTTGGTGTAGGCCAGGAGTTCAAGAACCCGACTGCCAAGCAGCTGTTTACTAAGTAAGTTAGAGGTGCCTGCTGTGCTCCGCAGGGCAGGGTAAGTGGCTTTGCGACCTATAGAAAAGTCGGACTACGCGACGTGGGGACTACCAGCCTCTACTATCACCTTCGG
>OHLM01000289.1_pt1 | contig 19362 bp, 17 predicted proteins | sample 1569101 | NCBI WGS metagenome assembly OHLM01 (sample SAMEA3879558, study PRJEB24766) | human gut metagenome | biome: human-associated habitat; feature: feces | place: USA | collected 1985/1987
TGAAATATCCAAGATTGAAATAACTTATCCAGATTCGTTCTCCCAAAAGACCATCATAGCAATTTTAGCTGCAATTTCAGACCGGATAGATCAGAGCAACGCAGAACTTAGGCTGCTGTACGAGCTGCGCAAAGCACTATTGCAGAAATTATTTATATAAATAAGCGTTGGAGTAATCCTTTTTTGTACTCGATAAGGCGATCATAAGACGCTACATGAGATACTATAATACGATCTGTGGTTTCAAGAATGTCAACCGTCGCTTGCTGGTCATCCTTTGACGGGATCGGATAACCGCTTTTTGCGATTGTTGACCACTCAGCACGAGGCATTTTCGTTCCAGAACTTACATTAGCTGCTTTCATGAACGCCTCTGATTGAATCAGATAGAAAAGATATTTCGGGATCACGATGTCGGTTGGAATCAACGACCATATTTCTGATGAACAAACGCACTCCTTCTGGACGAATGCGTACTTTCTCAAATATGGGCGGAGTTTGCCAAACATTACATCTCCGGGCTTGCAAACTGTTTTTATGCTGTTTTGATAGTCGGCACAGGTTGATCCGATGATGCGTCCTGTTTCCTGCTCAATATGCTCAAGTTCGATACAGACGGCATGAGCATTGCATTTTGGATCGTATTTCTCGCTTCTACGCACTGCCAATTCAGAAAAAGCATAAAAGTCAGCAGTTGAAAACATGGACACATTTTGCGAGAACACGGCAGAAAGCAGACCTCTTTTATACTTCTGATCAAGCAAGCAGAATGGAGCTATATGACCGACAAAATCCCTTGCAGTAGCGGAATATCTCTGCTACCGCAAGGGATTTAACTTTGCTACAAGCCTCTATTTGATTGCTGAAATAGCCCTCAAGTAACGGTCTTGAGAAGCGTCCGAAACTCCGGTTTCCGGGCTTCGATGAGCCGTGGAAAGTGTTCAAGGCAGAAGAACTTTTTCAGAATATCACTGACAAGAATCACCCGGATGAAACTGTGCTGACAATCATTCAAGGAAAAGGTACACTTCCGAGAGAGCAAGCTGGTCGTAACATCCACTATGATGATGCGTCTTTATCTAACTATAAGAAGGTTGAACAAGGAGACTTTATTATTCATCTGCGCTCTTTTGAAGGTGGGCTGGAAATGGCAAATGAAGCTGGAATAGTCAGTCCAGCATACACCATCTTACGCTGCAAGCGTCCCCATTCAAGCCTATTCTATGACGCATATTTTCATACAGATGAGTTTATCAACCACAATCTTTCAAAGTCTGTTGAAGGCATCAGAGACGGACGGCAGATAAGCTACGAAGCATTTAAGTGGCTCGGAATACCATATTGTGAGCCAACTGAGCAAGAGAAGATTTCCAACCTATTTGCTGCTCTCAATGAAAGAATCGCAAAGCAGCGTGATTTGGTTGAATCCCTCAAGAAGTATAAAAGAGGTGTCATGCAGTCGATCTTTCGCCATTCTACACAAGAGGGCTGGAAAACTGTTAAACTCGGCGAGATTTTCAAAAAGGTTTCCCGTCGAAACACCAATGGAGACATCAAAAATGTCATTACAAACTCTGCGGAGTATGGTCTAATCCCTCAAAGGGACTTTTTTGTCAAAGACATAGCTGTTGATGGGAACACATCAAACTACTATGTGATTGAAGAAGGCGATTTTGTCTATAACCCAAGAAAATCTAATACAGCTCCGTATGGCCCTTTTAACAGGTATACGCTCAAGGAGAAAGGGATCATCTCTCCGCTATATACTTGCCTTGTTCTACAAGAGGACATCAATCCTGCGTACTTGGCATGGTACTTCAAGAGTGATGCCTGGTATCGGTATATCTATGACAACGGCTCTCAAGGGGTACGGCATGACAGAGTTTCGATGACAGATGATCTTCTTATGGGCATTCCAGTTTCTGTACCTACTGTAAGCAAGCAGAAGAAGGTAGCTGAAATTCTGGATGCAGTAGAATACCGTCTGTCTGCTGCGCAGGGTGAATATGATACGCTTGTCAAGCTGAAAAACGGTTTCATGCAACAACTTTTCATATAAAGAGCTGCTGCATAAGTGAAAATCGCATTTTTTCCAGTTGCCGTTGCATTGTTTCGGCATTCGCTATTTTAGCATTTATTGCTGCGAACATTTTGGACAAGTATCTCTGTTCCTCCACCGATGGCAAGCACCGACATATTTTCACAAATTGAGAATAATGTACTCGTTGCTTTTCAATAAGCGATCCCGTGGCAATCAGCTTGTAGTGAATGAGCATCGGGTAAGATGTGAGGTATTCTTCCCAAAAGTAAATTGTATCTTCTTCATTTACCGAGAAAATATTATAATATCCTGACACAGCCGCAGTATAGCCAAGGTGATTTGGGGCGATTGCACCAAGGTGCGCATTCATGGGGTTATATGCAAACCAGCCGGGTTTAACTGCTTTGTAGTTGTCACCATCTTTTGTGACAAGAAACTCGCGATAATAACGCTCTGTTTTTGGGGTTATTCCATCTTCAACGGTTAGGCTGACTAAGGGCGTAGACTTACTATTCGATGTCCTTATTGTTTCTTCTGTGAAATAATCCCCTAAACATGAAGTCTGCCATTTGGGGAATCTCGAATTATTGATTTTCCTTTCAGGCGAAAGTGCGTGTTGAATAACACCTCTTTTATACTTCTGATAAAGTAAGCAGAATGGAGCTATATGACCGACAAAATCCCTTGCAGTAGCGGAATATCTCTGCTACCGCAAGGGATTTAACTTTGCTACAAGCCTCTATTTGATTGCTGAAATAGCCCTCAAGTAACGGTCTTGAGAAGCGTCCGAAACTCCGGTTTCCGGGCTTCGATGAGCCGTGGAAAGCTGAGAAACTTTCAGATTTTGCAGAGCGTGTCACGCGGAAGAATACCAATAACGAAACGAGTCTGCCACTCACAATTTCGTCCAAAGACGGGCTTGTGGATCAGATCAGCTACTTCAATAAGACCGTAGCCAGCAAAGACATGAGTGGCTACTATCTCTTGAAGAATGGCGAATATGCCTACAACAAGAGTTATTCAGTCGGGTACGATTTTGGCTCCGTCAAGCGTCTTGACCGCTATGATATGGGTGCGCTTTCTACACTCTACATTTGCTTTGCACTCAAGAAACACGATTCTGATTTTATAAAAGCCTACTTTGATTCACTCAAATGGTATCGTGAGATTTACATGATCTCTGCCGAAGGAGCAAGAAATCATGGGCTTTTGAATGTGCCAACCGATGAGTTCTTTGACACGAAACATTACATACCGCGGGATTCAGCGGAACAGCGAAAAATTGCGGACTTTATGATTGCGTTAGAGCGTCGAATAGAGGCGCAGCAGTCCCTCGTTGATAACCTCAAGAAGTATAAAAGAGGACTCTTAATGCACTTTTTCTCCGATGAAACCACTCGGCAATGGAGGCAGTACACAATATCTCAAATAGGTAAAGTGATAACTGGAAGTACGCCTCCAACCAATGATAGAAGTAATTACGATGGTGATCTCATGTTTTGTTCGCCGGGAGATATTGGCGAACAGAAGTATATCTCATCTACTGAAAAAAGAGTATCACCGAAAGGGTTTGCTTTGGGAAGACCGATACCTCCAAGTTCTGTCATTGTGACTTGTATCGGTCTTATTGGTAAACTTGGTATTGCAACATCCGATATGATTACAAACCAACAAATTAACGCCCTGATTGTTTCAGGAGATTTCGACCATGAGTTCATTTACTATGCTTTTGAGAACTTCTTTCCGAAATACAGAAGCAAGGTTTCAATGCAGACTCTTCCAATTCTGAGTAAATCGGAGTTTGAGAGACTGCTGATTAAAGTCCCAAATCTCAATGTCCAGCGTAAAATAAGTAACTATTTGGCTGGAATGGACAAAAGGATTGAGCAAACACAACAGGAACTTAATATGCTTCAAGAATTGCGCAGAGGCATAATACAGAAACTCTTTATATGAATAGCTGTTGTTGCAATCCAACTCTCAGTTTGCAATACCTATCAAGGATTGCAAGCTGAGAAGCAATATATTGATCAATGGAAATCATTACCTTAACTAACTGTTCTTGTATTCCTTGATGCGGTACGGGAATGGTGAAGTTCCTTATCCGTTCGAGTGCAAGTTTAGGTTGTCCATTTTTCGTCTTTGAAGATTCGATTTGTGACTGTATCAAATCCGACGAAAGGACATAGTAAAGGTACTCGGAATTAACCCCCCTAAAGTTTGTAAACCGGTCACAGTTTTCGGTCAAATTCACGCCTTCCAAGTCAGAGGTAATAATGTTCAACTTTCCAAGAGTTCCAGCAACGGAGATTATTATATCTCCACCTTTGACTTTATAACGGGAAATCTGCTTTTCCGTATGTTTTGAAATATACTGCAAATTATTTGAACACACATATTTCTCGCCCATATCTGATACAGTGATGTACCGGTATTCGGTAGCATGAGAGCAAAATGTTTCTCCCTTCGGAATGCGTTTTCCGCTCAGCACATCGCATACTTCCTCAATTTTTAAGACGGAAGCGTCAGCCAATAGAAAGTAGTTAGATTTTTCTGCAAAAAATGCTTTCAATAATCCTCTTTTATACTTCTTGAGGGATTCTACCAACTGAGCTTGTGCGACTATTCTTGCATCAAGGACGCTGAACAGTGCTGATACTTTGTCCTGCTCAGAAACAGAGGGAATTTGCACCTTTATCGTTTCTATCTGAGGATATTTCAAATTCCATGTGTCCGATGTCATACCTTGAGAGTTCTTTCTGAACTCATTGATCAGTTTCGTGCTTTTGAAGAGTGCTGCAAAATATCCATTGTTGATCTCTTGCTTGGGCATAAGAACGGTATATGCTGGACTTACAATACCGTCGCACGGAGAAATACCATTTGCGCCTTGCCACATTCGCATGGAATTGTAAACCATATCACCCTTGCGGACGATCTTATAATTGCTTTTGTCTTCGCTGGAATTGTCCTTGCCTTCAATCTCGGAACGGGGCTTGACACCATCGTTCATTGTAACAGACAGTAATTCCATGTCGGATGCTCCACGCTGACTTCGCTCTGCATAGATGTCACCAATGCGGCACTGTTTGTACTGTTCATCGAAGCCCGGAAAGCGGAGTTTCGGACGCTTCTCAAGACCGTTACTTGAGGAATATACTGCCCTGATTATCCCTCCAACGGATAATGTTCGTGGAGGTGGTCAATATGACTAACAATACACAATTCAAGACGCTTGTGAACACTTGGCTAAATCAAAAGCAGCCAATGATCACGCCGTCAACCCATGCCAGCTTTACGCTGATTGCCGAAAATCATCTTATTCCATACTTCGGCAAGCGTAAGATCGGCAGCATCACCGAAACGGACATCCAGCGCTATATTTCGTATCTCCATGATGCCGGTAGGTTGGACAAGACCGGAGGACTAACGGTAAAGACCATCCGGGATGTGATCCTCGTTCTCAGACTTTCAATGGAGTTTGCGTACAAAGAAAGGGCGATTCCGCTGCTGAACTGGGATCTCGTCGAGTACCCGAAGGAACTTGGCATTAAGAAGGTAGTTTCTCTTTCAAAGGATCAGGAGCAAGCTCTGATTCAGTGTATCTACATGAACTTGAACAGGAAGACTGCTGGCATTCTCATTGCACTCTTTACCGGAGTACGCATTGGAGAACTCTGCGGATTGCAGATGAAGGACATTTCGTTGACGGATAAGACCATCAGCATCAATAAGACTGTCCAGCGCATCTATGACAAAAAGAAGGGCGAGTCCTATCTTCACATCGGACCGCCCAAAACGAAAACTTCTGCAAGGACGATCCCTGTTCCGTCTCTTCTGATGAACATTATCAAGAAGTTCTACACGGATAACCCTAACCACTACTTCTTGACCGGCAAAACAAAGCCGACAGAGCCTCGTACTTATCGACAGTTCTTCACCCGTTTCCTGAAACGGAATGGATTGGAGAAGGTGAAGTTTCATGAGATCCGGCATACATTCGCAGTTAGAGCAATCGAGATACCGGAGTTTGATATAAAGTCTCTTTCTGAAATCCTCGGACATAAGAACGTATCTTTTACCCTGAATGTGTACGGGAGTGCAAATCTCCAACAGAAGGTTAAGTGCATGAATCTTCTGAATGACCTCCTGTGATGGAAAAAATGCCACGGCGCTGTGCCAGATGCACAGTGCCGGGGCATTCCCGTTTCCAGCGATTTATTTTTCTCCCGACGAGGGACTGTTCGTAGGGTGGCGCTTTCCATTTTGCGAAGCCGTGAAAACTCAGTGCATTCCGTGGAAAAGTTCACGGGACAGCACACGCCGTACACGCTTCCAATAATCACTGTTCAGTGCAATGTGTGTTCACTATCGTAAGTAAATTTACGGTTTTCACAATGCTTGATTCAGAGGGGATATTATTTGCCTTATTCTTGTGTGACATCAAGGGAAACCGGGTCAATGACCGTAACAGATTTACCCTGCTGATGAGCATATCTGACCGTCTTTCCGGTTCCGCTGGGGCTTCCATCCCAAACCGCGATCAGGACATCCGCATGATCAACCATATAACGGTTGCGCTTGTCCATGCAGTCGGGCGAGTAATGGGTTTGAATCAGTGTTTCCTTATCACACTTGGACGCAATGTCGAAATACCGATCTCTCAGAGCTTCCGACCACTTTGCAGCTTGACTTTCACACGGGATGGCACTTTCGAGCGTAATTCCCGGATAGGACGCTTTCAGTCCCAGTACGATCTCAGCGGCATACATATCTACACCGATTGCCATTCCGGATATAAAGTGCGTGACGCCTTCATTTTCGATGAGATTGATGATTTGCTCCCTGAGAGTTTTTTTGAGGTCTATGCAGCGTTCGTCTTCCTCATTGAAACCAAACGGGAGGTTTTGCGGACGATGCCCGGCAAAAGCACAGGTCTTCATTTTCTTTTTCATCTCCTGACTATGTATTAGAGACTGTTTCTATGTCTCTTATACATAGTATAGCACGGAGATATGAAATATTCTGTCGAAATAAGGGAAGAAAAAAGGCTGCGTGATAAAATCACACAGCCCATGACGGATTCAGCCATTATCTGCCGTTTCCTGCTGAATCATCAGCTCAACCATCTGCAAAATGCGCTTCTGCGCTTGCGGAGACAACGAAGCAAGTTTCTCCGAGAGTTCAGACGATTTATAGCTTGTCGAATGCTCCAGGACGTCACAGAAAATCGCGTCTGCCGAAACCTCAAGCCCATTGAGAAGAATGATCAATTTCTCACAGCGAGGAAACGACATACCACGTTCAACCGTAGAAATATAATTTGCAGTCAGCCCGGTCTTTTCCGCAAGCTCTTCTTGCGAGATTCCGAGGCGTTCCCGGCATTGTTTTACTCGTTTACCTATTCGTTTGTCAATCATAGCGCGTACCTACACCTTTTCTATAACGCTTATAACAATTATATGGGTTAGAGGCATAGTTATACAGAAACGCTAATAGTGACACTGTGTATTAGCGCGTGATTTTCAACGGTATTTACAGAAAAGATACAAAAAAAGAGCCTCTGCCGATACCCAAACCGGGCATCGACAGAGGCTTTTGGTTCGTCTTCCGGGCATTCAAACAAGTGCCGAAATCGACACTTATTTCCGCGCTAAAGAAGAAACTGCGCAGGGAATACAATCACTTAGGTTGGTCAATTTGCGCCGCTCTGGGGCTTGCTATCACAGGCTTTTTCGACCCCTAACTGTCTACACTGCGCCGCCTTGCGGGAGAAGTGCGGACAGGCGATGAGATCCGCACGGAAGCTCTGCTTGCAGCTATGGACGCAGCGGACGCAGAAGCGGTTATACTTCCGGCGTCCGCTGTCCCCGATGAAGAACGACCACTCCTGCCGCCATTTCTGACTTCTGCTCACAGTTCAATCTCTCCTTTGTGCTTTTTGGGAGGGCAGCATTCCTTCTGCTTTTCAGCCTTTGCAGACTTGAGCCTGTCCATGATGGAGGACTTTTCGCCCCTTTCGGGGGCTTTGACCTCTGCGGTCTTGTCCTCCTTCGGACCGTTGTTGATGATCCCATCAATCATGCCGTAGTCATCCTCTATCGACATCTCCGCTGCTTTGAGGTAGTTTTCCTTCTCAAGAGCCGCCATCCAGCTTTCCTTGCTGATACCGAGCATTCCGCCCTTTGCCGCATGATCGGCAATCTCTTTGGCATCTACGCACAAGCCCTCGGTGTTATCCGAATAGAGACGGTAAACCTCGCAGCCCTTCTCCAAAGCCTTCTCTGCCGCCTCCTGCCCAGCGGGAAGAACGCCAGCCCATGCGTAGCCGTAGTCCTTCATATCCTGAACGGAGAGCGCGGGATCGGGCATTTCCGGCACTTCCTTGACCTCAAGGTCGAGAAGGCGGAGCGTGTCATCGTCAAAGCCGTTGTAGACATCATCAAGGACGAGCTTGCCGCGCTCATCGACAATGATACAGGCAGCTTCATCGCCGTAGGTGTCATGCTCCATCAGATAAAAGCTGTGACCGCCGACTTCGTGCTGGTCAATGGTGTGCCACGTCCCGATGTGACCGGCAACCGTCAGACCGGAGGTGTCGGCATTCATCTCAAAGTCCTTCTGCTGGGCGACTTCCTGCTTCTGCTGTTCCTTCGAGATCATGGGAATCGCTACAATCTTATCGCCCAGCTTGACAAACTGCTCCGGCACTTTGAAGTGGTCAGAGAACTTCTGCATCTGCTCTACGGTCAGAGAGCCGAAGCTGTCATCCGTCAAGCCGACTACCATGAATGTTCCGGCAACAACGTCGTAGATGTCACCGTCCTCATCACGCAGAGCGCGGTTCAGGGGCAGACCTTCCAGCTTGCCTTCCTCATTACAGACTAAGGCAACCGGGTCTTCGTAGGGGTAAATCGCCTCGATGCAGCCGCCGACCTCATGCTGCAAGGACTCCAGACCGGAGTCAATCTCCTTCACATAAGGCTCCTTTCCCGGCTCAACGACGAGAACGGCGATGGTGCTGTCACGCTCGGCGGCTTCCCCTGAGCCGGTAATCCGGTATTCGTCGGGAATATCGTCAATCTCACCGTTAAACTGCCTGTCCCACCTCTCGCTTGCGACACGGACATAGCCCTCATCGGTGAAGCGTCCCTGCTCATCCATCGCAATGTCGCGCCCATAGCGTTCATAGTCGATGTAATTTGCCAGAGGACCGAGATCCTTTTCAGAGTAGATACCGGCTTCGTGGGCGTAATAATAGCCGAGGTCGGATTCATCGTTGATACCGGGCATGATGTCGTAGCAGTCCAGATTGAACGTCAGGTTGATGAGATCGTCGATGTCGCTGACCTCATCGCAGCCAGCCTCCATAATGGCAACGAGCTTTTCCTGATCGCTCAGGGAAAGCTCGTCAATCAAAGCGGCAAGGTAGTTGAGCTTATCAAGGCTCTCGTACTCGCCAAGCATCTTCTGAACGCCATAGATCGGGCATTCGTAGTCGGTGATAAACCACTCTTCGTAGGGCTGACCGAACTCATCCTGCTTGCCGATCCCGATGCGCTCAAAGACCTTCTGCATCTCTTCTTCGGTGGTGGGCAGCTTCACCCACTCACCGACCAGCATACCCTCGTTGTACTTGCCAAGGTTCGTGACGAAGGCTTCAAAATCACCGTCTAATACGGGCATAGGCATCCTCCTTTCAGTCATCCACCATGCCGTCCGGCATGATATACAGTTCCTCAAACTCCGTGTCCGTAATGGCTTCGAGCTTCTGGATGATCTTATACATCAGCTCTGCGATCTCTCCGTCCATGTCGTTCAGGGTGACGCTCTTCATATCGTCGATCAGCCGCTTCCGGCTGGACGTATTGAAGCAGCACATCAGGTTGATTTCTTCCACGGTAAAGTTTTTCATATCAGAGTTCCATATCCTTTCCTTTCAATTTCTGCGGCTTCGGTGTGTGAGGCGGCTGGGCTTTCTGCGCGGATTTCAGCTTGTCGCGGATGGATTCACGGGCAGCGGGCTTCTTCGGGATGGTGTCGTAGATGGCAGTTCCGGCGTCTTCCACATAGGCGCGGACATACTGGATGCTCTCAGAAAAGCGAATGGGACGGTTCTTGTCCTCGATGTTGGTCAACCGGACTTCATCAGCGGCAAAATCAACCGCGTCGATTCTGCACTTGATCCCATCCACATTCAGCGTCGCACCGACAGGAATGTAATCTGCGGCTTTGAGTTCCTTGAAGGTCTCGCCGTCCTTGCTGAGAAAGACATCCGCGCCGGACTGCCAGAGCTTCTTTGATGCTGCTACCCACGCAGTTTCACGGAAGCCAGTCACCGGCAAGGAGGGCTTGCCGCGTACCTTCTTCTCAAGGAGCTTTGTGCCGAGCAAGGGCGCGGCTTTCTCCGCGTCTTTGCCATACAGTTCAAAATAGCCGTTCTGGGCAAAGCAGACCAGCGCGTCGGGATGCGCCTTTTTGACTGCTTCATACTTCCGAAGTTCTGCAACGGGCAGAGGCGATAGGGCCTCTGTCCTTTCTGCCTCCGGCAGTCTGTCACGGCGGCTTTTCTGCTTAGACAGCACTTCCGCCAGAGCATCCGCGTCCTTCGGGAGCGTCTGGTGGGTTTGTACACCGCCATGCTCACCGAACAAAGCCATTGCTGCATCGAAGCTGCTGCGGCAGGGTGCGTCCAGCACAAAGCCATCTGCAAAGGTCAGCCGGTCATGATCCGGCGCAACCGAGTTCTGCGCCACATTTGCCGCCTGTTCCCGGTAGTTGATCTCAAAGACATCTCCGAAGACCTTGCCGCGCTTAACGGCTTTCGGGACAATGACGCGGGCAATGCACTCGTCGTAGGTCTGTTCCGCGTAAAAGCGGAAGGTGTTGTGATCCCGCGTTCCCTGAATAAAGACCTGATTTTCATTGAGGCAGTGCGTCCCATGCGGACGGCAGAACCACATCAGCGTCTTGTCTTCGGGATTCTGGCTTTCGGCAGCGCGGAGGATGATGCGCTTGTCGATGTCAAAGTCTTCCTTGTAGCTGTCCACATGACTGTCCACGAGCTTCTGCAGCTCCGCTACGATGTCAACATCTGTGTATTTCTTCATGCTTCTCCTTTCTCACAACTCCATGTCGTGTGTTTTGGATTTGACCGGGGACTTCTTCTCCGGCTGTGTTTTCGCGGCAGCTTTGAGCTGATCGCGGATAGAGGGCTTTTCCTGCTTCTGCTCCTGCTTGATGTATTCCAGCGTCGGCATCAGCTCACGGTAACAGCCCTGTGTTTTCCGCGCCGCATGACGGCGATGGATTTTGAACAGCGGCTCACCGTTCTGCGTGACCGTGTTGCCTTCAATCCTGACGCCGTTCCGTGCCAGCAGATTGAAGGAGTGGTTAGAGGCGCGGTAGGAAGCCCGCATTCCGTCGTTGTTATAGGCGATCTGCCCCTTGAGCGTGTCCATGACGGCGGCTTTGATTTCCTTCTCTTCGGCAGTCAGACGGTGTGCTTTCGGTGCTTTTGCCGCTTCTTCCGGCAAGGGAGCAAATGGAGATTTGACCTCCACGGTTTTTACCTCAATAGAGGTAATCTCATCGTTCTCCCATGCAACGACCTCCGGGTCTCTTTCCGTTGCCTTCTCAGAAGTGACATCCTTTTGAGCTTCGGTCTGCTGACGGAACGCATCCACGAAAAGTGCCGTCAGTCCGGGATTGGGTTTATCCACAAGGAAGCGCGAGGCGTTCTCCGGGCAGACATCAACGCTCTTCGTCCATTCCTTGAGGGGCTGCGGAATGCGCCCGTCAAAGTCTTTCTGCTGGATGGTGTTTGCGAGGACATATCGGACGCGCTCCGGAGAAAACTGCTCAAGGACACTTTTCACGGCGGCATCCGCATTCAGCCGGTTGTCTCCGTAGTTGGAGCTGATCGCCGCCTCAATCGCACGGCGGCATTCCACGTTTGCGGCGAGAGAAGCACGATATGACTCCAGCTCACCGGCTTCATAGGCGTAATTCGCCGTCTCGTGGTAAATGGGTGCTTCCGGCTTTTCCTCCGGAACAGCTTCCTTTACGGGAGCTTCGACTTCCATCTCTGCGGACTGTGCTTTCTCTGCCAGCAGCACCTTGAGCTTGGCGTCAATGCCCTCGATCATCTCAGCCGCCGTCTTGCGGATGGTGTCCAGAGAGCTTTTCAGCTCCTTGGTTTCCTTGCCGGATGACCAACCGGCGATGTAGCCAAAGGAGTAGTCCGAGGTTTCAATGCCGTACCGCTGGCAGACCGTGTATGCAACGCTTTCCGCCTCAACCTCCTTGGTGTGACGATCCTTCTTGTCTTCGGGGGCGGTTTTCTCGTCTGGGTTGACGGCGTGGAGTTTGGCATGGGCGATCTCGTGAATGGCGGTTTTGACCGTCTGGATTTCGCTCATGCCTTCCTGAATGGCAATTCGGCTTTCAACCGGCGAGAAGAATCCCTTTGCACCGCCCGGAATGTCCTCAAAGGAAATAGGGACGGGAGATTCCTGCCTGAGCGCGTCGAAGAACGCCTCGTAGTTTTCGACGGTGCCTTTCAGCTCATCGACGATGATGTCCGGAAGCTCCTTGCCGTCCGTCTGGGAAACATCAAAGACACTTACCACCTTGAAGGCAGGACGCAGGACCTCAACCGTTTCCGTGACAGCCTTCCCATCTGCGCCGATCACCGGCTTCTGCGTCAAAGGATCAATCTTCTCACGCTCTTCCTGCGCCTTGTACGGCGCGGGTGCAAGAATCTTGATGCCCTTTTCGCCCTTCATGACCTGACGGTCAAAGTTGCGCTGCCACGAGGTATAACCGGCAACATAGGTTGCCTCCGGCTTCTGCATCGCAATGAGCAGCGTGTTGTTGAAGGAATAGTTGTAGAACTTGGACATCGTGCGGAGATATTCCTTGAACCGCTCGGATTCAAAAAGCTCCTTGATGCCCTGTTCCAGCTTGTCCGTGATTTCGCGGACTTGCTGTGCATTTTTGTTTTCAGCCATCTCAAACCTCCATTTCTTTTTTGTTCTGGGCAGAAGAAAACCCCGTCTGGGATTTGCTCAGTAAACGAGCCTTTACCTCAGACGGGGTTTCTCTGCGTGTCAGCCGACGATGGAAGATGTTATCCTCGTTCTCCCATTCAATCAGACGGTCAAACATATCCGGGTGCTTTGTGATCATGTGCAGCAGCTCCGAGTCACTGGCGTTGGGACAGAACCAGCAGCCGTTTCTTCGGCAGTGAGCGTAGATTGGGGAAAGCAGCCCGTGTTCCTGACAGAGCTTGTAGGCGTCCGCCTCGGTCATACCGTATTTGGCAAGCAGACTGACCTTCTTCACGCCGTCCAGACGCGCAAGGCGTTTGGGTTCATCCTCCGCGATGCCGACATAGCTCACGGTGTCCGGAGAAAGCGCGGCATTGTACTTTCGGACGGGCGGGATTTTGCAGTCCCGATTGACCGCGCACATCCCGGCCCACGCAAAGCCGCGAACCACACCCTTGTGCGGTCCGCGGGTGATGACATGATGGAACACCTCATCGTAGGTCTTGTCCGCGTGGAGAATGGTGAACTTGATGCCCAGCTCCTTTTCGCAGAAGGGCTTGAGCCGGTCATAAATGAAGTCCCGGTGTTCCGGGACTTCGCCGCTTGTGTCTTTGTCGAACATGACCTCACTGAAAACCGCCTCGTCAAGCGGCTCATTGTGCTGTGCAGCCAGCAGGAGCGTCGCTACGCTGTCTTTGCCTCCGCTGCATGAAGCAACATACTTTGGGCGGGTCATCGGTCAAACTCCATCTTGAAGCTGACGTATTTGCCGCCGCTGTCATCCAGACGAATCACCGCGTCATAGAGCTGAGGCTTCTTCGGCGTGTAAAGCCCGGTCACGCGGCACCAGCCCTTGTCCAGCAGCTCCTTTGCAATCCTCTTGGTCAGCTTCTTTTTCTTGCTGGAAAAGAACTTGTTGTCTTCCCACAGGCAGAAGGAGCATTCCTTGTTCGAGCAGTAGAAGTTGCCCTTGCCGACGTAGACCGGAGAGCCGCAGCGGGGACATTTGCCGATTTCCTCTTTCCCCGTGCCGAAACGCTGGGCTTCGGCATCGGAGAGGAAGGGATAGGCTTTCACGAGATCCCCGGTCATCCGGACAATGCCGCTGAGGAAGGCGTCCGCATCTGCCTTGCCGCGTTCAATCTCCATGAGCGTGTTTTCCCATTCCGCCGTCATTGCGGGAGAAGTGATCTGTTCCGGCAGGACGCAGACAAGGTTGCAGCCGTCCTTTGTGGGAATGAGGGATTTGCCTTTACGCTCTGCAAAGCCGGACTTTACCAGCTTTTCAATGATTCCGGCGCGGGTCGCGGGTGTTCCAAGACCTTTCTTCTCGGTGTCATCATCAAACTGATCGTTTCCGGCAGTCTCCATCGCAGACAGGAGCGTGTCTTCCGTGTACTGCTTCGGGGGTGTCGTGAAGTGTTCGGTGACGCTGGCAGATACACCATCCAGAGCATCGCCCTCATGGACTTCGGGCAGGGACTTCACGGGATCATCCTTTTCTTTCGTCTTGAGGGATGCCTTGAACAGCTCTTCAATGGCTTTCCAGCCGTTTTGAACGACGGTCTTGCCCTTGGCTTTGAACGCATAGCCCTCGCAGGAGAGCGTGATCTGCGTTTCTGCGTAAGTGTGCTTCTCGCCGGTCGCACACAGAAGGCGCATCCCAACAAGATTGAGGATTTTCTGCTCCGACTTAGGGAGCGCCGAAACATCCTGCTTTTCGAGCTGGACGGTCGGGAGAATGGCATGGTGATCCGTGACCTTGCTGTTGTCGGTTACGCGGACAATGTCCGGAGTGACTGAAACATCGGAGAAAAGCGGAAGCTGGCGGCAGACGATAGAAATGACCTGACGGGCAGTGTCCTCCATATCATCCGTGATGAACTGACTGTCCGTGCGCGGATAGGTCAGGAGCTTCTTTTCGTAGAGTGTCTGAACGAGATCGAGCGTCTGCTGGGCGGTGAAGCCGTAGTATCGGTTTGCCTCGCGCTGCAAGGTGGTCAGATCATAGAGCTTCGGAGGATTGACGGTTTTCGTCTCCCGCTTGAGAGAAGAAACGACGGCTTGCTTTTTCTCGCAAGCCGCCGCAATTCTTTTTGCTTCCTCTTCGGTTTTGACCTTTTCCAGATCGGCGGTCAGATCGCCCTTGCCGACGTGGACGTTGAAATACTTCTCCTTTTGGAACGTGGAGATTTTCCCGTCACGCTCCACCAGCATTGCAAGGGTCGGCGTCTGGACGCGCCCGACCACCAGCTTCTTGTGATAGAGCGTGGTGAAAAGGCGGGTGCCGTTGATACCGACAATCCAGTCTGCCTTCGAACGGCTGAGTGCTGCTTCATAGAGACGGTCATATTCCTTGCCGTCCCGGAGATGGTTGAAACCTTCGCGGATTGCGGAGTCCTCCAACGAGCTGATCCACAGACGCTTGAAGGGCTTGCTGCATCCGGCTTTGTTGTAGACCAGCCGGAAGATCAGCTCACCCTCGCGCCCTGCATCGGTTGCGCAGACCAGCTCGGCGACGCGCTTGTCCTTCATGAGAGCGGACAGCACCTTGAACTGCTGTGCTTTGTCCTTCGTGACCTCAAACATCCAGCTTTCCGGAACAATGGGCAGATCGTCATACCGCCACTTGGCATACCGCTCATCGTAGGAGCTGGCGTCTGCCAGCTCCACCAGATGACCGAAGCACCACGAAACGATGTAATTGCCGCCCTCCATATAGCCGTCCTTTCGGGACGTTGCGCCCAGCACCTTTGCGATGGACTGGGCAACTCTGGGCTTTTCAGCAATGACTAAGATCAATCTTCATCACCATCCGTTTCAGCATCCTCCGCAATCTGCGGCTCTTCATCCTCGTTGATGTACGGCTCTTCCTCGTAGCCTTCATCATCAAAGAAGTCCATATCTTCATCCTTGGGCTTTCTGCCCTTGACGAACTTGATGTAGTAATAAGCTGCACCCGCAGCACCGGCAAGGGCAAAGATGACGAAGATCATGCCGATGTTGGATTTCTTTTCGGGTTTAGGGGCGGGGACATCGGTTTCTGCTCCCTTATCCGGCTCAGGTGTAACGGGGGCTGTGCCGGTGCATTCACTCATGTTGGTCTTGCAGACCGGGCAGTCTGTGTTGACCTGACCGGCAGCGCACTTTTCCTTGCAGTTACAGGTGGTCAGAGCAGCCGCAGTGTCATCATCCAGCAGCGCAAGCAGATCGCTTTCATCGACCATGTTGAGGAAGTATGTCTGATACTGTTCCTCGTCCTCATTGATGAGTGCATCGTAGTCGATGACAATGAAAAAGGTGTTGCCGTTCTTCGTCTGGACGGTGATGAACTGCTTGTTGGTTGCCTTGTCATAGAGCAAGTCGCGGGTGTAGGCGTTGCCCTCATCGTCAATCGGCTCACCCTCCGGCTTTTCAGGGGCGGGAGTGACTGCGGGCTGCTGTTCCGGCTGTGTTGCCTCCGTAACGGGAAGGTTCTGCTCGGTGTCATCGGCATAGGCAAACGCCGTGACAGAGAAGCAGGACAGAACCATGACGAAGACCGCAAGGACGGTCAGAAAACGAAACTTTTTACGCATTGTCGATTACCTCCGTATTTTCAGCGGGCTTGGTGCCGCCCTTCATGGAAGACAGGAACGCCATGATCTGATCCTTGTCCATCACCATAGAGCGCACAGTGTTGATGATTTCAAGGTTTTCCAGCTCCGTCTTCTTGTCGTACAGCTCCTTGAGCTGTCCTTCGATTTCGGACTTCTTCTTTTCAGCCTTCTCAATGTCGGAGAGGACTTTCTGATACTTGGGATTCATGCAAAACTCCTTTCTTTTAATAGGCGGGTCTTCCGAAGGCGTAGAAATGCTGCTGCCAATAGGAAGAGTTGATGGATGTGTACTGAATGGGATCGCCGCAGTGGATCATGACCCCATCACCAACGTAGATGCCGACGTGAGACACGCCGGGGGTGTCATACGTCCCGACAAAGAAGATGAGATCACCGGGCTGTGCATTCGCCTTTGAGACCGGCGCACAGACGTTGTAAAGCCCCTGTGCGCCCAGCCGCCCGGTGTTCACAAGCCCGCTGTTCGTGAGAACATAGCTGACAAAGCCGGAGCAGTCAAAGGACGTGTCGGGATTGGAGCCGCCCCACACATACGGATAGCCGAGATACTTTTCCGCCTCGGTGATCAGTGTCGCAAACTTCTCGTCGTTCAGGTATTCCGGGTTGACATCGTAGTCGGCGGGAGGATTTGTAATGTACTTGTCCACATAGGGAGAATCACCGAACAGATCCTCGCGGTTGCCCAGCACCGACATATACGTCGCGTACATGGAGAGCTGTTCCTGAGACATGATGTAGACCGGGACGTGGGAGAGATTGAAGTTTTCGAGCTTCACGTTGCAGATGTAGTAGTCATACGGGACGCGATAGGTTTCCGTGTGCGTGTTGCCGTCTGCATCCGTCCATGTGTCGGTTTCCGTGCGGTATCTGGTTTCGATGATAACCTCTTCGGTGAGGATGTACTGCTTTTCAAACAGCATTTGGAGCGTACCCTGCACCTCATCCAGCGTCCATTCCCCTTGATGCAGCGCCGTGATAATGGAAATAAGTACATAGGGGTCATGCTCGATGGTGTCCAGATCAAAGTGGTACTCATCGTAGTCATGGGTGCTTTCATAGGTGTCGAGGTAGCGCTGAAGCTCTGCTTCCATCGCGCAATACTGCGCCTCCGCGCCCAGCATATCGGCGTCCTGCGATGGATAAGTGCTGGCCGCGATCCCGGAGCCGACACCATCCATCATCACCGAGCAGGAGGACAGGCCGTTGAGCAGAAACGCCAGCATCAGCAGAATTGCGGCGGCAATGGCAAAGCCGCGCCGGTGCTCCCACACATATTTGCCAGCTTTCTCAGCCTTTTCAGCGGCTTTTTTCGCGGCCTTGGCGGTATTCTCTGCCGCCTTTGCCGTAGTCTGCGCTGCCTGATTGTGCTTGGCAGCGGCATACTGCTTTTTAATGGCCTGCTTCTGCTGCCACTTGGAAACGGGATTGCTGGTGGGGCGGTCGATCTCCGCTTTCTTCTGGAGTGCGTCAATGTTAGCCTGTTCCAGCTTTTTCTCCGCACGGATGGCGGCGCGATAAGGCTTGAGCTGATGGGCGCGGTGGGCAGACTGTACCAGCCGCCCGCCGCTCTCCACGGCTTGCTCTACTTTGTGCGCAGCTTCTACGCCCACATTATCGTCCTCGCTCTGCGCCACCTCCCGGTGAACCTGAGAGAGAACAAAGTTGGCGGGGGCATCCCGCACGGCATGGGTCAGCTTGGAGGGCGGCTTTTTCTTGTCCACCTCCTCAAACCGGAGCTGCGTTTTGACCTTGCCGGTGGCAGGATCAAAGCCGCGTTCCTTTTTGACCACGGTTTTCTTGGGGATTTTGGCCTGCGCCTTATCCGCCTTGGCTGCTGCTTTTTTCACCCGCTTGATGGGCTTTTCCAGCTTCGGCTCGGCAAGATCGGCGTCGGAAAACTGTAAACGCGGTTCTCTTTTCATGCCGACGCCACCTCTTGCGGTTTGGTGGTCATGACGCGGTACAGCTCGGTGTCCTTCGGGAAGTGGTCAATGAAGGGCAGAATCGTGTTGCCGTAGAACAGCAGCCCCTCGCCCTCACCGGAGTGGGTCACATAGGAGAGCTGATGCGGCGAAATGTTGAGCTGCTTTGCGAGAATCTGCCGGTCGCCAGCGGCCTGATTGAGCATATAGATGAAATCGCTGTTCTCAAAAATGTTCTCAACCTCGCGGCTGGATAACAGGTCTTTGACATTTTGCGTGATCCCGGTGGGGATGCCGCCCCATTTGCGATAGCGCTTCCAGATTTCGACACTGTACGAAGCCGTCTGTTCCTCCTTCAAAAGAAGATGGAACTCGTCAAGATAGTAGCGGGTCGTTTTATGGGCGGCGCGGTTGATGGTCACACGGTTCCAGACCTGATCCTGCACCACCAGCATCCCGATTTTTTTGAGCTGCTTGCCCAGCTCCTTGATGTCGTAGCAGACGATGCGGCTATTCACATCCACGTTCGTGTGATGGTTGAACACATTCAGAGAACCGGTGACGTAGATTTCCAAAGCAGTGGCGATGTACTGCGCTTCCTTTTCATCCTGCGCACGGAGGGCGTTATACAAGTCCTCCAGCAGCGGCATATTCTCCGGTTTCGGGTCATTGAGGTAGTCCCGGTAGACGATGCGCACGCAGCGGTCGATGATGGTCTTTTCCACAGGGGC